>Ga0213865_10000394_pt1 | contig 29457 bp, 42 predicted proteins | sample PICome_6_FD_160100 | JGI IMG/M metagenome (GOLD analysis project Ga0213865, IMG submission 160100) | Coastal seawater microbial communities near Pivers Island, North Carolina, United States - PICO282 | ecosystem: Environmental > Aquatic > Marine > Coastal | place: USA: North Carolina...
ACGGAGGGACGTTTGATTATGTTCTTGCTACGGATGAATACTCCCCAGACATCCTAGTCCCATTTAACGTCGCTAGTCGCCACGGCTCTACGTTCATCAACGGCGCAGTAGACGGTGTAGCACTAACAGCCGACACAACCCCTACGGCTCTCCCTGATCTCTCTAGCACTGACTTAGAGCTAGCCTATGACTACATGGGAACAGTCTCAGAATTCCGTGTATGGGACAAAGACATTACTGATGCTGGGCTTGTCGAAGCAACCAATCCTGAATTAGAGCCATCCCTGTCGTTAGAATTCTCAGGCAGCGGTACAAACAGCTACGTTATTAATGACTGGAGTGAGTAATGGGAACAAAGACGTATAACAACTACCAGGATTTAATTACATTCAGTCGAGCTAGTTCAGGCTATGCGCTGCGCCCTGTTACCTATGGTAGTGAGCTTGTAACTAATGGAACTTTTGATAGTGATGTCACTAGCTGGCCTGTCAGCAGCGGCACATTCGTAACTGATAACTCTGATCCATACGAAGGCGATAATTCCGCTCTTTTAACGGCGAGCGCAGGCGCAGGGCGAGCAGTGCAAAATCTTACGACTGAAGTAGGTAAGCTCTATCATTTATCTTGCTTTGTGAAATACAACAGCGGTGACTCTGGCTCTGTCGAGATCTTTGAGGTAGTAGAAAATAATTCTAAAACACTCGTTACTAGCAGTGATACGGATTGGAGGCAACTTAGCTATAACTTTGTTGCAACTTCTACCACAAGCCAAATACGAATTCGAGAAAGAGGAGTGAACGACAACGCTTCGTTTTTTATAGATAACGTATCCGTCAAAGAAGTCACCTTTGATGAAGTAGGCGGGAGACTAACCTTATTCGAGCATCCAAATAATATCCCGCGCATCGAGTATGCCCTGAACGATAGTAAAGAGCGTTTTGAAGGCATCGACGATCAGATATTGAAAGCAGTAGTAGGCACAGAGCCACAAGCGACAGAATTTGATGTTCTTGTGAATGGCCAAAAAATTGGCGACATTACAAACAACGGTGATGTTAGCGCGTTTGATGCGAGCCAATACCTTAGTTGGCTTACTGGTACTCTAACTAATCAAACCTACATTGATTACATCGAAGACGTTCTGAATCCCTACATCGAAGCTAATCTCGATAAATACATTCTGCCCTATCCCGAGGGTGTAGACAGGCGCGGGCTTCTTATTGAGGGAGCTAAAACCAATTTAATTGCTAATAGCGATTTCGATGCTGGTGTTTCTCAGTCTGCCGTAACAATTACACCTCGTGCATCAGAAAGCCCAGATGGTTTACAAAACGCAACGAGTTTAAATATCACATCAAGCGGTGCTTTTGCTTACTTTACTGTCAGTGTAACTGCTGGAACTGAGTACACTTGGAGTTGGTTCGCTAAGTTGGGAACCGCCACGGCTCATGTCTACGCTGTATACGATGTGACAAATGCCGCATTTGTTTCAAGAGATCAATATACGCTCACCAACGGCGAAAACTATGGTAGAGGCTGGTATCGACACTCTGAAACATTCACTGCGCCTAGTGGATGCACAGAGGTTCGCGTTTATGCGGTAAGAGCAACAGATGACAACGGCGGTGTAGCTGGAGCGCAGGGAACGACGTTTGTCTGGGGAGGTCAGGTTGAGGCCGCTGGCTTTGCGTCATCGATAATTAGGACTACAGGAAGCTCGGCAACACGCTCTGCTGATGTTCCAACTATTAACACAAGCGAGTTTGGATTTAACGCTAAAAACTTCACAGTGCTTTGCGAATGGGACACCATTATTCCAGCTCCTGTGCAATGGGATAGCTTTAACAGAATTGTGGGTATTAGCGATGCAGGCGGCACAGAAAATGTATCTCTAATTGGTAGTCAAGGAAATGCCTCTGTTTACGGCGTAGTTTATGCAGATGGTGCGCATCAATTATCATATTTCGCATTCCAAACAGACGGCAATCCAGAAAAAACAGCTTTTAGAGTCGGTACGGATACTTTTTTGATAGCAAATGATGGAACGCTGCTAACAGAAGACACGAGCGTTAATATGCCTACCTTGCTAGATCGCATGGGTATCGGCATAAATGGCGGAAACCTAACTCAACACCTTAATGGCTATTTAAAATCAATCAAATACTACCCACGTCGCCTGACTAACGCACAACTACAGGACATCACATCATGACAGAAGAAGTAATCGAAGAAGTAATCGACGCGCCAAAGGTAGACTTCTATCTGAAGCTAACTAGCGAAAGTGAGATGCCTACTGTACTGGCTGACTTCTACCGACAGGACTACGTGACTAACGTGGACGAGGAAGGCGTAGAAACGCAGACAGCAGACGGTGATCCTTATTTAGTAGCTCACACCCATGACTACGCTATCGATGTCGTAGGGACGATCTACGAGCCTACAGGGGAAACTCTGACAGACGACGAGGGTGTCGCTTATCCAGAGATGGCACCTGTCGATGGCTGGCACATCAACATACGTCTCTTGGGAGATGCAATGCGCGAGACTGTAGAGGCTCTGGATGCATCCCACGGCGTTACACCCAATTCACCTAGTAGAGTTTGGCTTTGAGAGATGGACATTGCACAGGAAGCACTGCTAAAAATTGAGGCTCACGAGAAAGAGTGCAGCATTCGTTATGAGGCTATACAGCGGCAACTAGATCAGGCTGATGCTCGCTTTGATCGGCTAGAGAAGTTGATGCTACAAGGCTTTGGCATGATGGGCGGCGTAATCGCTCTGGCTATGGCGGTGCTAGAGTTTGCTCGATAAGAGCAGATGGATATGCTTTTTAATACTCAGTAGCTGCACGACAGCAGACGAGCGCGCCTGTCTGGATTGGGCATACTACAAAACGATCAAACATGATTGCACGCCGCTTTATGGCGAGATGATTTGCATAGAGAAAGAAGTAACACATTATTACTGCGTGAGGCGAGAAGAAGAGCCTAGCGAAGAGTAGAAGAGGCAACCGTGAACATCAACGAGTCTACAGATGTGACTATCCCGATTCGCAACTTGATCGCGATGGTGGCAGGCACGTCTGTAGCAACGATGGCCTACTTCGGAATACAAGAACGACTCAACACCTTAGAGCACTCGCTCGACAAGTCTCAGATGGAAATAGAGCGCAATACAGAGTTTAGGATATTGTGGCCTCGCGGAGAGATGGGTGCCTTACCTGATGACGCACGACAGGATATGCTCATCGAGGGCGTACAGATGGACGTTGAGGATCTGCGAGCCATACAGAAAGAAGTGCATGACCTAACAATCCGTATTGGCACGATGGAATCACTTTACAAGCAGGAGCCTGATGAATGAGCTTTGATAAGATTAAAGGTGTGATCGGTGGATTAGCGCCGACTTTGGGAGCTGCATTGGGTGGCCCTGTAGGCGGAGCGGCGGCAACTATGCTGGCTGAAGTTTTAGGATGCGATCCGACCCCGGCAAAAATCGAAAGAGCACTCCAGCAAGCAACCCCGGAGCAAATAGCAGAAATTAAAAAGGCCGAGTTAAATTTCGAGGCCAGGATGAAGGAGTTAGACGTTGACATTTTCGCGTTGGAAACCCAGGACAGACAACACGCACGAGATTCCTTTAAGGAAGACTGGACAGCACGAGCCATCGCTCTTGTCAGTGTTGCTCTGTTTGGCGCTTATGTCTTTACCGTTACTCTGGAACCACCTGCCGACGATGGGGTGGTGAACTTGGTGCTCGGTTACCTGGGCGGCATTGTGAGTGCAGTTGTTAGTTTTTACTTTGGAAGCAGTCACCAGAAGTCAGACAGGTAGCGTAAAATAGGAGGTATCCCATGAATTACTTTTCTGAAAAGGAGCTCTCCTGCACTTGTTGTGGGCAATATAATTTTGATGATGGATTCCTATTGGTACTTAATCAGATCCGTGAGCGTTGCGGTTTTCCCCTTGTTGTTACCAGTGCTTATCGTTGCCCTAACCATCCTATAGAAGCAGCGAAAGAGAACCCCGGGCAAGGGGAGCATTGCACTGGCATGGCTATAGACATCGGTGTAAGCCACGACAGAGCTCATATTTTGCTACAAGTAGCATTTAGCATGGGCATCCCACGGATAGGCGTAAACCAGAAAGGCGCCGGCAGATTCATTCACCTGGGCATGTCGCCTGACTTTCCATATCCCACGGTTTGGTCTTACTAATTAATTGACACAAAACACGTTGTAACCTATTCTGTTATAAGAGACTTAAAAACAGGAGGGGTTATGCTACACAGCATCTGCATTGTTGCCGACGTTCCAGCCGGCGCTACTTCATTTAAAGACGCTCCCATCGAGGATGTTACTGGAGGCCGGGTCTGGCTTTTGGTAGACGACGACGATTGTTACTGGGAGCCAACTATCATCGATAGCTTTATTGACGGCGAAGAGGGCGGGGTTCCGTTTGCTTCACCGACACAGGTTTTAGAGGGCTGCAAGGGATCTTGGTTTGGCTATGAGATTCTGAATGCAGAAGATTGTTACGCAGAGAGAGAGGGGTTTATTTAATGTTAGAAACTAGTCATGAAATCGAAGAGCTTGCGACAGCACTTAGCAAGGCTCAAGGTGAAATGGGATCGGCCAAGGCAAGCGCCGACAATCCTTTTTTTAAATCCAAGTACGCAGACCTTTCTGAGGTAATTAAGGCGCTGAAAGAGCCTTTTGCTTCTAACGGGCTGTCCTATACCCAGTTCCCGGTCATCGATGAAGATGGAGCCGGGGTGATTACTATTCTGATGCATAGCAGTGGTCAGTTTATGAAGTCAACGTACTTTTTGCCTCTGCTCAAGAGAGATGCTCAATCTGTCGGGTCATGCATTACCTACGCCAGGCGCTATGCCCTGCAATCAATCGCTGGTATTCCCGCGGCCGATGATGATGGTAACAAGGCTAGTGAGGAGCGAGATCCAATGGCTATACATGATGAAGCGGTAAGGCGCAATTTGATGTCGATATTTGCCATAAAAGCGGCAATCGGGATAGAGAATTGGGAAACCGCAGCGGAGGCTTACCACGAAATGACCAATGAAGATAAGGAGATATTATGGAGAGCTCCCAGTAAAGACGGTGTTTGGACTACAGCAGAACGCTCAGCATTCCGTTGTGATGAGTTTAACGCAGCAAGAAAGGCAATGTTTGGAGATAACGATGGCGGGAATTAACAAGGTAATTTTAGTCGGAAATGTCGGCGACGATCCGCAAATGCGGAAGATGCCTAACGGGAACGGTGTGGCGAACCTCACAATTGCTACCAGCGAGTCATGGAGGGACAAGGCTACCGGGGAAGCCCGGGAAAGAACTGAATGGCACAAGGTCGTTTTCTTTGGGCCGAAGGCTGACATCATTGGTGAGCACGTCAAGACGGGCACTAAGCTTTATGTCGAGGGAGCTCTACGCACTAGGAAGTGGGAGGATAAATCTGGTGTAGAGCGTTACACGACAGAGATCATTGGCGATAAGTTCGAGATGCTGTCTGCAAAGAATCCGTCTCAGAGTCGAGCCGAACCTAAACCTGAACCAGCAAAGGAGCAGCCATTCGATGAGGACGACATCCCGTTCTAAATACAACCTGGGTCAAGGTGTGATCCTGGCTCAAGAGCAACACGATCTATCGGTTGCACAACTGGCTGATCGATTAGGGACAAGTCGTATGCAAATCTATCGTTATAGAGAGGCAAGCGATCTTAAGTTTTCCAAGGTGTGCTTATTAGCCGATACCTTTGGAATGTCATTAGAGAGTTTTTTAGAGCTTTGCAGGAGATGATTTATGAGTCACGTAACACAAATTCTTAAGCACCTCGAATCAGGGCCTATCACAGCGATGGAAGCTTTGAACAACTATGGATGCTTTCGGTTGGCCGCTCGTATTAATGACCTTCGCATGAAGGGTCATAACATACATACAGAGACAACGTACAAAGACGACAAGCGTTACGCTACTTACTATTTGGTCAAGGGAAAGGAGTAAAAAAAAGCCCCCTTACCGTTGTGGGTCAGTAAGGGGGCAGAGACCATAGACAGGGGTATGTCGTGGTGGTATCTTGCAGGTGCGAACAAACAAGATGGAAACAGTATACAGAACGGTTTCGATCCCTTCAAACACTTCCATCTATTAAATCGCAGAGATTACCGGGCGTTAGGCCAGGGAACCGAAGAACCCTGGAGCGGAGTTGACCCTCTCTAAGATGCGCCCCGCTGGCTGAGAGCAAGTCAAGCGGATAGATGTCAAGATTCGATACGGTAATTAGCGCTCGTCATTGTTAACTTAATGATTGTTGTCCGCTAGGACATCAAAAGGGAGAGTGTGAATGACAGAAAAAATGTCAGGGTATATTTATGTGATGGAATCAGAAGGTTGGCCTACAGATTGTTACAAAATTGGGTTTTCTAAAGACCCTGTAAGTCGCCTAAAGTACTTTACGACAGGCAATCCACATAAAATAAAAATCGCTTATTTAAAATATGTTGAAGATATGCGAGCTACAGAAAAAGCAATTCACCAGCACTTAGATTATTTTGGATTACGTTATGCAAACGAGTTTTTTAAAGAATCTTTGGGGTTTTTGACTATAACGATAGATAAGGTTTTGCTGCGTTTCGAGCAACAATTATTAGAACCACCGCAACAGCCTGTTTTGAACGGCGGGTTTATAATCGTGGAGCAAAGCACCGGCTTAATGAATGGAGTCTTTGGTTTCAAAGATGCACAAAAATGTGCGATTTTAAATGAAGATCGTTACGAAGGATCTAGTTGGAAAATTTTCGCTGATTGCACGCCATACGTAGTTGATCAGAAAAGCAACTTCCCACCAGAAAGGTGTTTTGCGCCTATACAGCTTATGTCTTGGTCAGAAAAAAAATCATCAAATTCAGCGGGGAGTTAGTAGATATGTATTTAATAATCGATTTTGAAGAGCTACGGATCATCCATGTCTGCTCAGACATTGTGCTGGCAGAGCAGATAAGACGCGCAGAGCCCGAGAGAGATTTAGCCACTGCTTTTGTCGTTGAATACAACATCAAGCCCGGTGAGTTGGGTTTTGGAGAAGAGGAGTAAGCGTGCTAGTCATCAGCTTCTCAGGAGGACGATCTAGCGCAATGATGGCAAGGCAGCTGTTGGATTCAGGCGTCGATGATTACGAGATCATTTTCTGTAACACTGGCAAGGAGATGCCTCAGACGCTAGATTTCGTAAATGATTGCTCGGTCAACTGGGGTGTCCCGATAACCTGGCTGGAGTATCAAAGCTTACGAAGCTTTAAGGTTGTCGGCTATCCCACGGCTAGTCGAGAAGGCGAGCCCTTTTACCAGTTGATTACCGACAAAAACTACTTGCTGAATATGGTTGCTCGCTTTTGTACGTCTGAACTCAAAGTGATGACCATTGATCGCTACTTGAAAAGCAAGGGTGTTGAAGACTATTCCACGGCTGTAGGTATCAGAGCGGATGAGCCTCGAAGAGTCGCAAAGATGAGACAGAAGGACGGTTACATTACGCCGCTGGCTGATGCCAAAGTGACCTCATCTGACGTAGTAGATTTTTGGCGCGACCAACCTTTTGATCTCAACTTGCCTACTAGTGGGTTCTACAGCAATTGCGACCTGTGTTTTCTGAAAGGCTACGGCATTAAACAAAGCTTGGTGAGAGAGCAGCCGTCGTTAGCGACCTGGTGGGATCAACAAGAAAAACGCATCGATGCTAGGTTTCGTTCTGACCAACCAAGTTATGAGTCGATGATCATCGCGTCATCAAGCCAGGACGATTTGTTTGGCTTCGAGTCTACGCCATGTTTCTGCGGAGATTGATCATATGATTTTAAAGGACGGCACGCATTGGGAGCCAAGCGACGAGGATGTGATTGCTTGGCAACGTAACTACAAAGACGTAGATATCTTTGCCGAGCTCGGTGCTATGGAGTCATGGTGTGAGGCGAACCCAAGTAAGCGCAAAACCAAGACAGGCATTAAACGCTTCATAACTGCATGGCTCAACCGGGCTCGCGATAAGGGTGGCAGCCCCTTCGCGCAGAAGGACAGTACGGAATCACGCACGGTTCCTATGAAGAAATGGACGCAATTAGATGATTTAACGCATGATTTTATGCAATCTGAGTCCTTTCGGAATGCATGTTTGGAGAAATTCGGGCAATATGTAACATATTCTGGGGAGAGGGTGACCAATGGGGCAGCGTTGGATGGTGCGGAACAAGTTCCAGGCGGAGGAGTTTTGCAAGTTCATCATGGAGAATCAGAACAAGGATCTGATCTTCGAGATAGTCAAACCTACGAGAACGACTAACCAAAATTCTGCGATACATGCGTATTGCGATGAGGTAGCTAAGGTCATGCAAGCGCGTGGCATGGACATGAAGACCGTTGTGAAAGACGGCGTTCCCATCGAGCCGACAATGTACATGGTTAAAGAGTACATGTGGCGTCCTATTCAAAAAGCCGTCACTGGCGTTGAATCAACCACTAAAATCAACACTATGGAAGTCAATGAGGTATATGAGCACTTGAGTAGGCTGCTGGCTGAAAAATACTCAATAGACGTAAGGTTCGGCAGAAAGAACTAACGTCGCTTCCTGGGGGGAAGAGATGAGTTTATTGAACTACTGCAATACCGATCGGCAGAAACAGATCGTGTCCATGTTCGAGCAAGGTCTGACGCAGACCGAGATTGGTAAACAATTAGGAATTGCTAGAGAGACAGTCAAAGCCTGTGTGAAGACCGTCAAGAACAGAGCAGCCATGCAAGGGTATTCGCCTGATCACGACATGGTTCATACGGTTCCAGATGGCTACAAAATCAAAGGTGTATCCACTTACTACAATGATGAAGGTGTGCCGACAGGACAATGGGTCAAGTCTCAGTCAGATGAGAAGCGACAACTGGAAATCATGCTGGAGCGCTTGGATTCGGCGATGGACAGTATCCCACGGTATAAACCCACGGATAGCCCGGAAGAGACAGACGAGAACCTTTTGACGTTGTTAACCATCACAGACTTCCACCTCGGGATGTACGCTTGGGAAGCCGAGACGGGTGATGCTTGGGATGTCGATATTGCAAGGCAAGTATTCCTAGATTCGGTTTACAAGATGATCAAAGGCAGTCCGAAATCCGAAGTTGGCGTTCTCTGTCAGTTAGGCGACTTCCTGCACTGGGATGGCATGTTGGCGATTACACCGACATCTGCTCATGTTCTGGATGCAGACACTAGGTACGGCAAATTAGTTGATCTCGCGATGACAGTAATGTCACAAGCGGTCGGTATGATGCTGGAGCACTTCGGCAGAGTAGTGGTTGTCAGCGCGGAAGGTAATCACGACATCTCCGGATCTATCTGGTTACGTAAATTCATTAAGCATGTCTTTGGAGACGATGAAAGAGTCGAAGTCATCGATAACGAGTTCCCGTTCTACGGTTACTTATGGGGAGAAACGATGCTTGGCTTTCATCACGGTCACAAAGTTAAGTTGGCTAATCTCCATAAACTATTCGCTAGTGAACCTCGATTTAGAAAGATGTGGGGCTCCGCGACCCAGACATACATCCATGTCGGTCATTACCACAGTGAGAGGGTATTGGAGGACGGCGGCGCCATTGCAGAGCAACATCCCACTTTGTCCGCCAGGGATGCCTATGCAGCCCGGGGTGGATGGGTTTCGCAACGGGGCGCGAAGGTAATTACTTATCACAAGACCGAAGGTGAAGTTGCTCGAATCACTGTTCGCCCATGAATATTCCGATATTAAAACTTCCGATACCTGGCGGCGGAGCGACAGCGCTTTTGGTTAACTCGATTGTCCAAGCGACCAGTAACTCAAAGAACCCAGAATGGACTGATGTTTACTTAGTTGGGCAGGAAGAAGTGACGGTTGATATGAGCATTGATACGTTCTTTGCCGCCTGGTTGATGATGCTACAAGACGAGGAGATTGATGATGTCATCCGAGAAATTACGGGAAGTGATTTGCACTGAGTGCGGTAAGAAGATGCAGCCAGTATGGAAATCTGCACCTCCACACTATTTAGCTGGCTGGGCTTGTGACTGTTGCAACACCGTAGGTGCTATCCTACGAGAAAAGTTGTTTGAGAGAGATAAACATGGCAACGATCAATAATGGGCCAGCGGATAAAGAATTTAGTAAAGCTGTAAGACTGCGCGACGGTGAGTGTTTGCACTGCCATAAACAAGGACGGCTTGAGTGCTGTCATATTTTTGGCCGCAGAAATAAGCGGTTGCGATGGGCCATGTCAAACGCGGTCTCGATGTGCCACTACTGTCATCGCTATATGACCGAGCAGCCGATAATTTTTCACGAGTGGTTGAGAGAACTATACGGTGATGAGCGCATGGACAAATTGCGCCTAACGAGTAATGAGATCTACAAGACCACCGAAGCAGTAAGAAAAGAAATCGCCGCACATTACCGCGACGAAGTTCGTAGAAAAGAAGTAGACCCTGATTACGAGATACAGAGTTGGAATTAGTAACTTATAGTGTTGCGCTTGTATCAAAATCCGTTAAAATGAGCTTGCATTTACTTGGAGGGCATTACCATGTCTCAGCAGGAAAAGATGCAAGCATTCGCGACTGAACATCAGCTTATCGGCAGGCAGCGCGAGTTACTACCAAGGGTTATTCAAAACGTAGCGAACCTACGGGGAGTAACGGTAGAGACACAGCTAGACACGCTTCGGAACAACAAAGCCCAGAGCGTATTCGTAGCAGAGATGGCAAAAGCTTACCCAATCTGGAAGTAAGATCAGCCATCCTTCCCAGCCTGTAATAACGGCCACAGAGACTCTTGCGCTAAAAAAATGACAAAAACACAAGTAATGAAAGCCAAAAAACTCCGAGACCAAGGGCTATCCCACGGTTACATTGCCAATCAAGTACACGCACACGAAAGCACTGTCGCGCGCTGGCTGAGAAATTACGAGATTTACGGGAACAGTCTCTTTACTGACTATCCCACGGTTAGGGTAGAATCGCCCTATGATCACTCTCAAGACCAACCTCGATAAAGTCGAAGGCACCCTTAAAGAACTCGCCGCGGGTCAGACCGCGTTCGCTATATCGCTCGCAATGCGTATGGCTCTCGTCGATACAAAAGCCGGCATACAGAAAGAGATGGTTCAGGGAGGCATCCAAGGAGGGCCTAAGCCGTGGACTCTAAACGGTATGCGGAGTGTCAAACCGACTAAGGATGATCTGCAAGCGGTTATGTTTTTCCCGGAAAACCGGCGATATATGCGAGAGATCATTTTTGGCGGTACAAAAAGAGCAACGAATAAAAGGCTGCCGGAGCCTATCCTCGCGAATATTGGTAGGGATCTCACCTCAAAAGGTAACATCAGCCGTCGCGTATTTAAGGCGGGTAATCTGATCGACGGCCGAACGGGTGGCCGATACTTCATTGGCGTGCCAAAAGGGTTCCCGGATACTCCAGGCAATCGAGGTATTTGGCGCCGAACTGGTAAAGGCGGTTATAAGAAAGGCCAGGCGCGCGGAAAGATTACGCAGATCGTCAACCTGGGTCGGCCAGCACGGCAGCAGCGGATCACCTTCCCGGCCGACGAAATCGCAATCAGAGAATTCAAACTTTCAGTCGTTAGGCATTGGCCTTTCGCAATGAAGCGAGCAATCGAAACCGCACGCCTCGATAAATACCTTTAACTATCCCACGGCTATCCCACGGTTAAAGGGTATCCCACGGCTATCCCCTGGTTACGGCTATCCCACGGCTATCCCACGGATACCGTCCAAACCCACTTCAAACCGGCATAAAAACGGCGTTTCTTAGGTCAAAAAGTTATATAGACTGCCGCGACGGGCGTCAAAAAATATCGCATTAAATGTAACAAAAAGAGTGACAATTAAAGGGGTTTGCGGCATATTGGGGGTGTGGCAATAACGCCACGCAATCAAAAGGGGCATGACATGGCACGCAAAAAGAGACTTTCAGCACGGCAAAAAATGGAACGGCGCGAAAAGACACAAGCTATTGTGATTTGGTGCGCGTTCGTATTTGTGGGAATTCCTTTTGCTTGCTTGTTAGGCCATGCGATTGGTCAAGCTTTTATCTAACTATTAACTATGTAGGTGCGAACTATGAAAACTTTTCTATATCACGGCCAGCCATTCGGCAGCTTTGCGGAATTGGTGGAACATATCTCGTATGAGATTGAAATGAGCTCTTTATTGGAAAGCGTAGGGGGTGACGTATGAATCCGGCCGACATCTATTACGCCACCGGCGTATTTTTCGCTTTCATCTTAATAACAACATTAATTGGCCTTTTGATTCATGCGGCCTTAAGGGGTGATCTATGAAGCTGCTAGATACAAACGCGAACCCCGGGAACCTCAAAATAGCTAAAACGCAAAAGGCAAGCTTTAAGCGTCGATTTGCGGGTTTGTCGTTATTCCCGGACCCGATCATTTGCGCCGGTAGTAAAGCGGCCGGATGCATGGCGGCTTGTCTTAAGCTGGCGGGTCGGGGTCGTTTTGAAAACGTGCAAGATGCCCGGCAAGCGAAAACCGATTTTTACCATACGGACCGAATCGCGTTTATTGATCAATTGCTGGCGGAGCTCTCGAATTTTGATCGGCTTTGTGCGCGGCAAGGGGTAAAGGGTACGGTTCGGCTTAACGTGCTATCTGATATCGCTTGGGAAGACTATCACATCCCGGAGCAATTTCCGGAGCTCGATTTTTACGATTACACGAAACGCGCCAAACGCTTATTCAATGTCCCGGGTAATTATCGCCTAATGTTTAGCGCATCCGGTGAACCGGCATATAAAAAGCAATTGGAGCTTGGGTTATCGGCCGGGGTCCCGGTTTCGTTTGTTTACCGCGGCAATTGTCCTGACGTTATGTTTGGACGCCGGGTTATTGATGGGGATGCTAGCGATTGGATAAACGCAAACGCCGGCCCGGTAGCATTAGCACTGAAAGCAAAAGGCCCGGCAAAGAATGATACCGGGTCATTTGTTTACGATTTTGACACTATAGCGAAGGGGTGAACGGTATGGACATAAAGACACAAAGGGAGCTCGCATTCTTTATGGCGGGCATTGAATGCGGCCGGATGTTTAAGCTTGTACATATGAGCACATCTAAGGTCGGTTTATGGTTCGAGAATCAGCACGATGAAACCGCGTTAAATGTCAATTTAATGTGTGGCTTTATCGGGTATGAAGGGGATAACGACGAATGGCCGAACGATTGTCGCCACGCTGCAGTCAGAGGGATTCTAGCGGATGCGATAAGAGACGCCAAAACAGCGTTTGATTTGAAGCGCGAGATATTGAGAGAGCGCGAACAAATGTTAATTGGGGGTGAAGCCAATGATTAGCGCACAATTTGAGAGAATACAAACCGCGGCCGGCGGAACGCTTGCAAGTGATACGGCGATTGTCCGGGCGTTTTGGGCTCTACTCAGTGATAAAGGTAAAACCCGCGATATGCGCCATATTCGCCATGTACAGCTACGCGAAGCGTTAACGCGCCATCATAAAGACCAAGCGCGATACTTTGAAATGTACGGAAAAAGGGAGTATCAAAAATGAGAAGCTATATCGTAACCTGGTCGTTTGATTATGGCGGAGTAGGTGAGCCCCTAGACTATTGGGTTATTTGTGAAAGCTACACGGACGCCCGGCGCGCCTATACAAAAGCGATAGACTCGCACGCATATGTTGCGACCATATCGCAAGTTATAGAGTCCACGGACTATGAACCATTAACTGCAGAAGAGAGCGCGCTATAATGTTTCAGATGTTTATTAAGGCAAACGGTGAGCGACCATTCCCGGCGCGACATTTGCCCGAGGACGCGGCGACTGATTGCGAACAATGGGTGATTGACCAATTGCCCGAAATGCAAAGCCGATTAGTTGGCATTCTGAATAGCGGTGACCATTGGAAGCAGAATCCAGATGATCACCTATTTTGGAACCTTCGATCCATCTACGCGGATCAATGCCATCCGGAAATTGTGACTAGTGAAGCAATGCGCCATCTGTGGACATTGGTTGACATAGACGCGAACGCTTAAACCCATCACCTACCCTATGCCCCGCCATCGTGCGGGGTTTTTTTTGCCCGTCGCCCGGGCATTCGATCCCCATCAAATCGACGCGAACCGGCCGTGCGCGGCCATCAAGGTACTTTGACGCCGGCACCGCAAGGGTGCTGGAACGCCGCGCTCTTTCACTAGGCACAGAATTTTGTGAAACTAATCATGTTACACTCTCGAAATAGCACAATATGTAGTATCTAGAGGGGTCTATGAGTACAGGTGGAGTCAAACTGGGCTCGTCTTATGACGAAGCGCGTACCAGGAAGGTAAATGCGGAAGCAGAAATTGCAGAACTGGAGTTGGCGAAGCTAAAAGGTGTTCTTGTCGTAGCAGAAGATGTTACAACGGCATGGGAAGATGTGCTGGGCGCCTTCAAAGGCAAACTATTATCGATCCCTTCTAAGGCAGCGCCCGTCGTTGCATCCGAATTAGAGGCAGGCGGGTGTCAGAAGATACTGGAAGACCTGATCAACGAGGCATTAACAGAACTATCTAACTATGACCCTAAAGTTGACCCCACAACAGCGACAGTCTCTGTCGAATCATCTGACGAAAGCGATACAAACACTCAAGCCACCCGAAAAGCTAAGCGTAAGCCAGTGGGCAGACCAAAAAAGACGACTCGACTCGCAGACAAGTAGTGAGCCTGGTCGATGGCATACCGCTCGCGCGGAGTATCAACGTGGGATTATGGATGCGTGTTCCGATCCCGGGATAAGAGAAGTCGTTGTGATGGCCGGCGCCCAGTTGGGGAAGTCGGAAGCAATCCTAAATATCATTGGGTATCACATCGAGAATGATCCGAGCCCGATCCTAGTCCTGCAACCTACAGTCGAGATGGCGCAGGCTTTCTCTAAGGACAGAGTTGCTAATGGCCTGATCCGCTCGACACCAAGTCTCCGAGATAAGGTGAAAGACCCTCGATCTCGTGATTCTGGCAATACAACCCTTCACAAGCTATTCCCGGGCGGTGCTTTGACTCTCGTAGGAGCAAATTCGGCTGCGGGACTCGCTAGTAGACCGATTAGATTAGTTTTGTGTGATGAGGTGGACAGATACCCCACTTCGGCCGGTTCTGAGGGCGATCCTATTCAACTCGCTCGTAAGCGTGCGGCCACATTCTGGAATCGAAAGATCGTGATGGTGTCCACTCCGACGAATAAGGGCGCTAGTCGCATCGAGGATGCTTTTGAGCAGTCTGATCAACGTCATTATCACGTTCCCTGCAAGCATTGTGAGCAATATCAGGTCTTGAAGTGGTCAAATGTGCAATGGCAGGACGGAGATCCGGAGACTGCTGGCTATTCTTGCTCTCACTGTGGCGTTTTATGGTCTGATGCGGAGCGCAGATGGGCCATCAGGAACGGACAGTGGGTAGCCATGCAACCATTCAACGGAGTGGCTGGATTCGCTATAAACGGCTTATACAGCCCCTGGACGCCCCTTTCAGATGGCGTTAGAGACTTCCTGGCTGTCAGAAAGAACCCAGAACAGCTTCGCGTATGGACGAATACCTATCTCGGCGAGACATTTGAGGACGCTGGAGAGACGATTGACGAGCTTTCATTGTCCGATCGACGTGAAGAGTACCAAGATTTAGTGCCTGAAGAGGTCATGGTGCTGACTGCGGGTGCCGACGTGCAAGATAATCGAATAGAAGTGACTGTTGTAGGCTGGTCTCGCGATTTTGAGTCGTTTGTGATCAAGCATGAGGTGCTTTACGGCGATCCGAGCACCCCGCAGCTCTGGGAAGCATTAGGTAGCGTCATTTTTAAGCGTTATGAAACCTATGACGAGCGAGAAATGATCATTAGAGCGACTGCAATCGACTCTGGAGGCCATTTTACCAACTCTGTCTATCAATATGCCAAAAAGTATGCCAGTTCCGGCGTTTTTGCCATAAAAGGTGTCGGCGGAGAGGGTAAACCGATCGCTGGGAGGCCGTCTAAGAACAATATTGGCCGATGTAACTTATTTCCGGTCGGTGTTGACACTGCAAAAGACCTTTTGTTCGCTCGATTGCGTATTGAAGAGCCGGGCCCCGGGTTTGTTCACTTCCCACAGAACCTCGATGACGAGTATTTCAAGCAATTAACAGCAGAAAAGGTAGTTACCAGGTTCCACAGAGGCTTTAAGAAACGGATCTTTCAGAAGATAAGACCTCGCAACGAGGCGTTGGACTGTTTCGTCTACAGCATGGCTGCATTAGCAATCTTGAATGTCGATGTCAATGCTCTAGCAGATAGAGCCAAATTCAAGCATAATTCAGGGGATGATACCCGCGAAAAGGAACCAAGTCGTCAAGTAAATCGACCGTTTGTGCCAAAGATGGGCAAAGACTTCGTTAACTCTTGGCGCTAGAGGATTTTTATGGCTAATCTCTTTGACGTTGCTAATGCTCCCGAGGGAGAACCAGAAGAAATCGTTGTAGGCGACTTTGTTCAATGGAAGCGATCAGATTTAGTGTCTGATTATCCCCCGGCAACACACTCAGCAGAATACGTAGCAAGAATCACTGGTGGTGGCAGCTCAGAACACAAAATTGCGGCTACCGAAGACCCTAGCTACTACCTATTTACGATTTCATCTGCCGAAAGCGATACATTTCTACCTGGCAAATACCACTGGCAACTTGAAATCACTCAGACCAGTTCTGGCAACAGAATTGTCGTTGATATTGGCGATTTTGAGTTTTTGCCTGACATGGACAACAACCAAGCTGATCCTCGCATTCACGCGGAGATCATGCTCACTAAGATTGAGTCGTTGTTGCAGGGTAAGGCAGACGCAGACATATCTAGTTACTCGATCGCTGGCCGATCTCTGACAAAGCTTAGTTTTACGGAGTTAGTTGAGGCTAGAGATTACTATCGACGTGAAATCACCAAGCATGAGAACACTGAGCTCCTTAAGCGTGGCAAAAGTAATGGCGCAACAATAAAGGTAACCTTCTGATGGGCATTTTTGACTTTGGACGTAAGAAGAAAGAAGAGAAGCCACGTTTTGTGAAGCGTACTTATGCCGGCGCGGGTCAAAACAGATTATTAGCAGACTTCTTTGACTCGCAACGATCAGCGGATAGTGAGCTCCGTCCAGTCATCAAGACGCTACGGAATAGAGCTAGAGATCTTTGTCGTAACAACGAATACGCAAAGCGTTATGTAAACCTAATGAAGACCAATGTGGTAGGCAGCCGAGGCTTTACTTTGCAGGTGAAGGCATTAGGCGGTGATGGTCTGCTTGATCTACAGGGTAACAAGGCTGTTGAAAACGCATTCTCTACATGGGGCAAAACTGGTAATTGCACTATTGACGGTCGTCTTTCTTGGGTTGATGCACAAAAGCTAGTAATCGAAAGCTTGGTGCGAGATGGTGAAGTATTCATCGTTAAACATCGAGGTCGGGATTACCATGATTCATTTGCCTTGCAGTTCATCGAGCCCGATGAGATTGACGAGCAGAAGAATGAAAAGTTACCGGGCGGCAATGAGATCCGAATGGGAGTGGAGTTGGATGCCAACAAGCGTCCAGTGGCTTATCACAAGCTAACCTATCACCCAGGCGACTACGATTACGCGATGATGACCGGGAAGAGCAAGCACATTCGCATACCGGCCGATCAAGTTATCCATATCTTCATGCCTTTGCGCGCAGGACAGACTCGTGGGGAGCCTTGGCTTTCACCTGTCATGCCGGCAATGAAACAGTTAGGTGGTTTTCGTGAGGCAGCGGTCATCAATGCACGTATTGGCGCCTCTAAAATGGGTTTCTTTACGTCGCCTTCCGGGGATGGCTTCGTTCCTGATGAGCTAGACAATCACACCCCGATCATGTCTGCGGAACCCGGAACCTTCCATCAGCTGCCTACCGGGGTTTCACTGGAGAGCTTTGAACCTGCTTTCCCTAGCAATGAGTTTGATGACTTCCATAAATCGGTACTCAAGGGCATAGCAAGTGGACTCGGCGTTTCTTATACGTCGCTATCTAATGATCTTGAGGCCACGTCGTACAGTTCTATACGCCAGGGCGCGTTAGAAGAGCGTGACTTCTACCGCGATATACAGCAATTCATTATCGATCATTTCATATCTATTGTTTATGAGTCTTGGCTAGATGCCGCTATGGATATGCGGTCGTTCAATATCGGAGCCAATCAGTTTGAGCGGTTTTTAATGGCCTCTAGCTTTAGTGGTCGCGCTTGGAGTTGGGTCGATCCGCTCAAAGAGATGAATGCGGCGATTGTCGGCATGAAGAATGGTGTGTTGTCTATCCAAGATGTCGCATCTCAGTATGGTAAGGATGTAGAAGATCTCTTCTCGCAGATTCAGCGTGATAAGGCGCTGGCTGAACAGTTTGGTATTCAATTCGCTCTTGAGCCTTATGGAACTGAGAAAGCGCAAGTTGACGCCGACATCGTAGGGGATGAAGATGGCGAAGTATAAAGGTAAGGATATCGACACAATTCCAACTGATGCGATGGTCGCAGAAGCTAAGCGCGGCTTGGAATGGAGAAAAGAACATGGACGAGGTGGTACTGAAGTGGGTGTTGCGAGGGCTAGAGATATATCTAACCGTCGTGAGCTCAGCATTGATACTGTTAAGCGTATGTCTTCTTTTTTTGCTCGACACGCTGTGGATGCTGACGCAGAAGGCTTTCGCCCTGGTGAAGATGGTTATCCGAGTAATGGTCGGATTGCACATGCTCTTTGGGGCGGTAATCCCGGCCGACAATTCGCGTCGAGGGTAATGAAATCAGTGGAGGCACTAGATGAACGTCAAGAAGTTAGCGAGTCAGTTAAAAAGTCACTTAGCAAAAAAGCAGAAGATCATAATGCTGAAGTGGGAGATGTTGAAAGCAAACGAACTAATGTACGAACGCTTAGTGCTGTTTTTCGGCGCGGCGTTGGTGCTTATTACACTAACCCTAGTTCTGTAAGACCGAATGTAAAGTCACCAGAACAATGGGCTCAAGCTAGGGTAAACTCATTCCTTTACGTTCTAAGAAACGGGAAATTTAGAAGCGGAAAGCATGACACGGATTTGTTACCATCAGGACATCCGATGTCGTCCAAAGGAAGGACTGAAGAAATTGTGACACATGTCAACGAGGATATTGAGATGACAGATATAGTTGAAGAACACGTCGATATGGAGCGACACATTCAAAGTGTTCAAGAAACAGATGATTCCTATGTCATCACGTTTGGGAAGTCTATGCCCGAAGAGCGTGACGGTCACGAGGAAGAAGAAGAGCGCATGGGTCATGAAGATGACGAGCGTGATGAGCATGATGCGGAGCGAGAAGTTGCTGTCGAAGTAGAGCATCGCGCCATGCATATGGATGCAAAGCCCATAGAAGAAGACACTCGACGAGTTCGCATGTCTATCTCTTCTGAGGAGCCCGTAGAGCGCTCTTATGGCAAAGAAGTCTTAGAACATAGTGAGGAAGCCATTGATATGACTTTCCTCAATAGCGGCCGCGCCCCGCTGCTTCTGGATCACGATCCTGAGAAGCAAGTTGGCGTTGTAGAATCGGCAGAACTTGATGGCTCGGCACGTAGACTACGTGCGACGGTGCGCTTTGGAAAAGGCACACTCGCTAGAGAGGCTTTTGACGATGTAGTAGACGGTATCAAAGCCAATATTTCTATTGGTTACGCCGTCAAGAAAATGGAGCGAAGTGATAGCGATACGTATGTAGCGAAATCATGGAAACCCCTGGAAGCCTCGCTTGTGAGCATCCCGGCTGATCAATCGACCCTGGTCGGCGTAGGTCGCTCAAATGAAGCTTCACCCCAACCTTCAATTAAAACCAACTTTAAGGAGGACGTTATGTCTGAAGTTGATATTGCAGCGGTTGAGGCAGAAGCCAAGAAAACCGCATCTCGTAATGCCGCAGAAATCATGGCATTGACTACCAAGCACAACATGGCTGACCTCGGTCAACGTGCTATTGCTGAAGGCAAGTCAATCGATGAAGTCCGTGGCGCTGTTCTTGACCAGATTGGCACTAAGCCACTCGAGTCAAATGACATCGGCCTGACTGAGAAAGAAGTTAAGCGCTTCTCACTCTTCAATGTCGTTAACGCTTTGGCTAACCCGTCTGACCGTCGCGCTCGCGAAGCTGCTGCTTTCGAGTTCGAGGTATCAGAAGCGACTGCTAAGCGTTCTGGCAAAGACCCACAGGGCCTGATGGTTCCTTACCAGGTACTGAGCCAACGTGACCTTAACTCGGCGGATGAGTCAGATCTGTTCTCAGATGACTTCCGCGGTGGTGAGTTCATCGACGTACTCCGCAACTCATCTTCAGTAATGCAAGCTGGTGCTCGCATGTTGCAAGGTTTGAGCGGAGATGTAGCTATTCCTAAGAAGGCGACTTCGGCTTCTGCGGCATGGATTGCTACTGAAGGCAACGCGGCTTCTGAGTCAGAGATGACTACTACATCAGTGACAATGGTTCCACGTCAGCTTGCGGCGTTTACTGACATCACTCGTCAGTTGCGTCAGCAGAGCTCACTGGATGCAGAAGCACTGGTACGTGATGATCTCGCACAGTCTTTGGCGCTTGCTGTTGACTTGGCTGCTCTGCAAGGTTCTGGCTCTTCTGGTCAGCCTACAGGCATCAAGAACACATCTGGCATCAACACTGTAGACTTTGGCACCTCGCCTATCCTTGTTCCTTCGTTCGCTAAGATCGTAGACATGGAGACAGCAGTTGCTGAAGACAATGCGTTGACTGGAAACCTCGCTTACATCATGCCTGCGGCAATGTACGGCGGCTTGAAGACAACTGAGAAGGCGTCTAACACCGCTCAGTTCGTTGTTGAGCCCGGCGGCACTGTCAATGGTTACCGCACTATCGTATCTAACCAGTGTACTGCTGGTGATGCCTTTTTCGGTAATTTTTCGGATTTGCTCGTTGGGATGTGGGGTGCCGGTGTTGACATCACCGTCGACCCATACAGCCTCTCAACCACAGGCTCGATTCGCATCGTAGCCTTCCAGACTATCGACGTTGCAGTTCGCAACGCTGTTAGCTTCTGCTTGGGTAACGACGATCAGTAAGTAGTACCTGACCCGCCCTTCGGGGCGGGGTTTTTTGGAGAGTGTTATGAAATACGAAGTAACTAGAGACTGCATTATTAAAGGTGCTCGCTATAGAGTCGGTGACGTAGTAACCGATTTGAGCGAATCAATTGCTAAAGATTTAATGGCTATTGGGCGATTGGCGCCCCATCACGAGCCGGAGCCTACGAATCGAGCCATCGGTGCAAAAGATTCGGAAGAGAAGCCCAAGAAGCGAGGCCGTCCTGCGAAGAAGGATGTGGAGCCAGAGGCTGAGTAATGGCTGTCGAGACGGATGATTTCCGTTCAGTATTACTTGCTGATTTTGGGCAAACCGTGACTCTGACACCTATCTCGGGTAGTCAGAGCACTTTTACAGCTATTTTTGACGCACAGCACATGTTCGAGGAAGTCGGCGGTTCTGTGGCGTTTTCGGTTCAACAGCCTCGATTAACTTGTCGCGCATCTGATGTGAGTGCAGTAGTCGAGGGAGATTCGGTTGCCCTGACAGTTGAGGGCTCAAACAAAACGTACAAGATTCGCGCAGTCATGCCCGATGGTACTGGGATAACTGAGCTTCAACTGGAAGAGCAATGAGTCATATTAGAACTCGAATCCGTCAAAACATCGTAACCACTTTGACGGGTTTAGATAATACAGGCAGTAACGTCTACGACAGCCGGGTCTATCCCATGAATTCGGATACATTGCCTGGCATCTGCGTTTATACGATGGGCGAAACGTCTGGTTACATATCAATCAATCCCCCTCGCACGCTAGATAAAATGCTTACAGCCGCGGTAGAGATCTACGTTCAAATGGTAGATACCTATGATGAGACGTTAGATCAGATTGCGGCGGATGTCGAAGAGGCTCTTTACACTGACCTAAGCAGGAACGGACTAGCACAGGATACGCGCATAGTATCATTTGACAGCACCTTCTCTGGTGATGTTGAGCAACCTGTCGTTGTTGGTAAGCTTAATGTTCAAATCAGATATTCCGCGGTTGAAGGTAGCCCGGAAGGTTAGTCAAGGTATTTTTTTTAAGGTAAACTTGAGTTTTACGCTCGCTCGTTAAGAGGAAACATCAATGGCTACATTTTTAGGTAAAGAAGGTGCTGTATATATCGGCACCAATGCAGTAGCAGAAGTTCGCGACTTCTCTATTGAAACAACATCAGAGATCGTCGATGCGACTGTGATGGGATCTACTGGCGACTGGATGGTTAAAAAAGCCACCCAAAAGGGCTGGAGTGCATCTATCAATTGTTACTACGACTCTAGCGATGACGATGGTCAGAATGCTATGGGTGAAGGCACTGGTAACGCGATTGAAGATGGCACTGTTGTTGCAATCAAGTTATACCCTGAAGGCAACACAAGCACAAAAGATTACTTCTATGGTGATCTTCTTGTAACGTCAATCAGCCGATCAGCTTCTTTTGATGGTTTGGTAGAAGTGTCCTTTTCTGGCGAAGGCACGGGTGCATTGACACGCGATCAGGTGTAAACCATGAAGCTTATTGATGTCGCGATAAGCCACTTCAACAGCAAAGAAATCCGAACGCTTGAGGTTCCAGAGTGGGATACGACTCTCTACTCAAAGAATCTCACGTTGGCTGATAGAGCGAAGTGGATGAAGCTGGCGGAAGACGACAACTTGAGTTACCTAGTCTACGCCGTCATTTTCGGAACTACGGACGCTCAGGGTGAGCCTGTTTTTGACATTGGCGACAAGCCGACGCTGCGAAGCAATGTTGACCCTGACATTGTCAGCCGTATTGCATCATTCGTCCTCAACGTCGATGCAGATAGCGAAGAGGAACGCGAAAAAAACTGATAGATGACCAAGGGAACGTAACGCAAGTATATTTGATGTTTGAACTTGCGGAGCGCCTTGGTCAGCCGCTCAGTACAATCCTCGAGATGACCGTCTCCGAATTTGACCAATGGATGACGTTCTACAGGGTAAAGGCAGAGAGGCAAAAAGAGCATGAGCGAAAACATCACCGCGTTTCTAAACATCGTCGCTAAAGATGATGCTAGTAATGTAATCAAGAAGGTCGCTGATAAGACATCGAAGCAAAAGAACGAAGTCGATCAGCTAATCAATTCTACTAAACGCCTGGTTGAACGTCAGAACAGGCAAGTTAGTGTCTTAAAGCAACTCAAAGCAGCTCAAGCTAACGCCACTGACGGACAAAAAGCTCAGTTGGCTATGCTTGAGAAGCAGATCCAAGCTCAAGGCAAAGCAACTAATTCGTTAAGAATGATCCGAGGTGGCTTTGGTCAGATGGGCCACCAGGTACAGGACGTTGCGGTTCAGTTGCAAAGCGGCACTGACGCAATGATTGTTTTTGGTCAGCAGGGTTCTCAGATCGTTTCTTTATTCGGCCCCGGGGGCGCCATGATTGGTGCCTTGTTAGCCGTTGGCGCGGCTATATTTTCTGGTGTGACTATGATGTCACGAGAAGCCAAAAAAGAACTGGAAGAGCTAACGGAAGAAATTACCAATCAAAGAAGAGAGCTGGGCTTGCTGACCGCAGCCGAACTTGACTTACAGCGACTCCAACAGCAAAAGCAAACAGAAGAGCAGATTAAGAAGCAGGAGAAATTAGCAAAGCAAATAGAGCGAAGTGAGCGAATGCTTGCTGGCTATAAAGATCAGTTTGAGCGCGATTCTGAAATTCAAATGATGGGTCGTGTGGAAGGCGACTTAACACCTGCATTAAAAGATTTGCAGGCTGTTATTGATGGCATTAATGAGAAATTGATTCGTCAACGTGCTGAGTTAGCTGAAGTCACGGCGGCCGGCGATGACAACACTAGACAGGCCATAGAGTCAGCTCAGGCAGAAAAAGAACGATCTGAGCGAGTCGAAGGAATGATCCTTTCACTCATAGATCAAGCAAATAAACTTGGGCTTAACGCTCGTGAGCAAGCGTTATACACCGCAACATTGAAAGGTGCTAAGCCAGAAGAGCTTGCCGCTATTAATCGTATTTACGACAGGATAGAGGCATACAACGAACAGCAAGAGGCAATAAAAGAAGCAGCAAGAGTAGAGGCTCAACGACAGAGAGAAGCTGCAAGGGCAGAAGCTCAACAAGCAGCCAGTCTCAATCGTCTGATACAAGGACTAGAAAACTATACGCTAGGTCGAGAGGGTGTTCTCGCTAGAAACTTTGCCACTGAAACCATGATGATTCAGGGTGCAAACTTGGAGGCGATAGGATCAGAAGAGCAACGTAATAACCTGTTACTCGCGTTGCGACAGAAATTCTTAGACGATGTTCAGGCGTTGCGAAGCAAGGGATCTGAAGGCGGCACTTCCGAAGATCCAAGCTTGAAACAAGCACAAAAAATTATTGATCAGATGCGAGATTTCGGTAAGAGCGAAATTCAAATATTGGCGGAGCAAGCCAGTGCCAAAATAGCCATTTTACAAAATGCCGCGGATCAAGAAGTTATAACGCAAGCGCAAGCAGCCGAAACTATCAGACTCATAAGACAACAACTAGCCGATAATTTAGAGGAAATAAGACAAAGCTCTCATGAGAAAGAAATGCAACGAGCTCAAGAGGAGCTTGATAAGCAATTTGAAATTATTGGCGGTTATCAAACATTAGAAAACGCGGCCTCTGAGGCTTTAACTTCTGTATTTACGCATGCTCAAGATGCCGATGACGCACTACGAGCGTTTGGTAAAACCATTGTGGATGAGGCGATCAAGGGTCTTATCAAAATGGGTATGCAACAAATCAAGAATGCGCTTATCCAAGATATGATTGCTAAAACTGCGATGACGCAAGCGGTTGCGACTCAGACTGCCGCGGGTGCTGCTATTGCCGCGGCTATGGCTCCAGCGGCGCTTGCCACAAGCTTGGCGACGGCTGGTACTAATGCGGCTGGTGCGACGGCTGGCATAGCGGCGACTACCGCAGCTTTGAAGACAGGAATGTTGGCAAGTTTCGAGGGAGGTGGATTTACGGGATCAGGATCACGCTCTGGTGGCGTTGACGGTCGAGGCGGCTTCCCGGCTATTCTTCACCCCAATGAAACAGTGATCGATCACCAGGGAGGTGGGATGCAACCTGTGGTCGTCAATCAAACTATCAACGTGACTACGGGCGTACAGCAGACTGTCAGGGCTGAGATAGCTAATCTCATGCCGCAGATCAGCGAAGCGGCCAAGTCGGCTGTTGCTGAAGGCAGGATGCGTGGCGGCAGTTATGGAACTCAAATGGGTGTCTAATGGCTGACTTTGATGCGTTAAACATTGGAATTCGTTCGATGACTATGCGGTTGCGATCTGCGACTGCAATTAGCACGTCCCCATTTACTTTTGATCAACAGGTATATCAGCATCAAGGCGTGCGATGGGAAGCAGAAGTTACGTTACCACCTTTGAAAAGAGCAGACGCGAAAAAGGTAGAAGCGTTCTTGGCTGGTTTGCGCGGTCAAGCTAATAGTTTCACGATGAGTAATCCTCTACATGATGTTAATGCCAACGGCACGATAACTAGCGGCTCAACCAACGCAACGACAGTGACCGGGACTTTAGGAGGGGCTACAACAGGCGATTATTTTTCTGTTGGCGGTCACCTTTACATTATTACAGATACTGGATCGGGCTCTTTCGACATCATGCCTCCCTTAAGAACAGCAGCGTCTAATGCCACCTTAGACTTTGAGTTGCCTCAAGGAGCGTGGCGACTCGCATCTAATGATATTGATTGGAATATAGATAAAGCAGGCATTTATGGCTTTACCTTTGCTTGCGTTGAGGCGATATGAGTAGAGGTCTTGAATCTGGAATGCTTGCGGCGACAACTGCGGATGTTGTTCGCCCGATTATGTTGGTTCAGTGCGACTTTGATAGTGGCGATCTCAATTTATGGAGCGGGGTCGGTGATCTGACGGTAGATTCTGTCACTTATATTGGCGCTGGCACTCTATTGACGATTAGCGGTGTCAATGAATCAACAGAGCTTACTGCGAGCGGTGTGACAGTAACTTTGTCAGGCGTGACAGAGCCTCTTATCTCTAAAGCCAGGGATGAAAATTATCAAGGCAGAGAGCTGAAGATTCTGCTAGGCGCGATGGATTCTACTAATAGTGTCATCGACGACCCTGTAATCATCTTCAGTGGCTTTATGGATGTAATGATAATCCAAGATGGCGGAGAGACAGCGACAATTGCAGTCCAGGTTGAGAACAGACTTATTGAGTTTCAGCGAAATAGGGTCAGACGCTACACGGCAGAAGATCAAAAACTAGACTATCCCACGGATAAAGGCTTGGAGTTTGTAGCGGAGATAGCAGAGAAGGAAATTGTCTGGGGGAGATCACAAGCTACGCCGCAAACTCCGCCTGGAGGAGGTGATACAGATTATGATGAGGGCGACAGACATCATGATTAGTGAGGTAAACAGGTGAAGTTTGCTCATGAAAATTTAAGCAATGTGAAAGATGAAATCCTTCCTTTGTTAGATGAGCACTGGGAGGAAATAGCTCTGAATAAAGACGTTATTAAGCTCAATCCTGATTGGGAGGCATACGCGGCTTATGACTCGATTAATGCGTTGCGTGTATATACAGCCAGGGATAACGGCGCCCTGGTTGGTTACTTTGTGCTTTTAGTCAATCGGTCATTGCATTACAAAGATCATCTGTTTGCCGTGAACGATATCATCTTCCTAAAAAAAGAAGTCAGGCTAGGAATGACAGGTGTCAAGCTAATCAAATATGCGGTCAAGTGCTTGGAAGAAGAAGGCGTGTCTAAGATTATGATTAACACTAAGATCCATCAGCCTTTCGATGCGGTTTTAGAACGGCTCAATTTTAAGTGCATTGAGCGCGTTTATTCTAAGTGTCTGAGGTAACTCATGGCTGTTAGTGCTGTCGTTGGAATAATAAGCGCCGTAGGCGCCGGTATAGCTTATGGATTTAGTGCAGCAGTAGTAATGACTGGCTTTGCTGTTGGCGCAGGTCTTTCCGCTTTAAGTAAGGCTTTAGCGCCAAAAGTTGATTTAGGCGCTCAGATTCGTGGCACGACAGTCACGACGCGAGATGCGGCTGGTAGTAGAAAAATCGTTTACGGCAGAATGCGAGTTGGTGGCAATGTCGTATTCATCCATCACGCTGGCGCAGACAATAAATATTTGTACTTGGTTGTAGCGTTTGCAACGCACGAGATCGAATCATACGAAGAGATTTGGTTCAACGATAACAAGATCTGGGAAAACGGATCATTCGTTAGTGATTGGGAGACCTACGTAACGATCGATCGCAAGTATGGTACAGCTACTCAGGGAGCTTCGACAGCATTAGTTAACGATGTCACCGCTTGGACTAACGATCACAAGCTATCTGGGATTGCGTATATCTCATTCCGTCTTGAGTGGGATCAAGATAAGTTTCCGCAAGGCGTGCCAAATATCACCTCAGTGATTAAAGGGAAGAAGGTCTATGATCCTAGGCTTGATTCCACGGTTAGTTATGGCTCTGGTTCTCATAGATCAAACGACGAGAGCACTTGGGAATATTCAGCGAATTCTGCGTTGTGTACACGCGATTATCTCGTTGATGAGAAGTATGGCCTTGGTGAAGACGCAAGCACAATAGATTTAACGGTTATCAAAACAGCAGCCGATCTTTGTGACGAGTTGATAGCTGATGCTTCACAAAAGATTGTTCCTAACACGATGGTGAATGGAACTTTTTATGAGATTGTAGAACTTGGCACCTTCGACTATACAGCGGTTGGTGCTTCGTCAAATACAGTCGGAGTAAGATTCACGGCTAGTAACGTCGGATCAGTTTTTGGTAGTGGCTACGTCACTGCTGTTTTTCACAAACGATATGAGTGTAACGGTCGATTAGAGACGGCTAATCAGATCAAATCAAACATAGAGCAAATACTGGGCTCGATGGGTGGCAGGGTTATCTACTCAGGCGGGAAGTATCACATTCAAGGTGCTGAATATCGCGCACCAACCTTTAGCTTCGACGAGTCACAAATTATCTCGTCTATCAAGACACAGACAAAACAATCTCGGCGCAGCCTTTACAACTCGGTCAAAGGCACCTTTGTATCAGCGGAAAAGGATTTTAAGGTTCTTGATTATCCAGCGCAGATCTTAAAAACAGCGGCAGGAAGTTTTATTACTGGCACTAAGTATCGCATCTTGTTTGTTGGCGATACCGATTTCACTGCAATAGGCGCTGCAGCGAATGAGGTTGGTGTTGAGTTCACTGCAACTGGCGCTGGTACAGGCACGGGCACGGCATCTAAAAGCATTGTAGAAGATGGTGCCAAGATCAACCTGGATATGCCTCTTCCTTTTGTCAGCAATAATATACAGGCACAGAGACTGGCAAAAATTGCGTTATTACGGAGCAGACAGCAAGTCGTTATCTCAATGACTGTCAATCTCTCTGGTTTGCGATGTAAGGTCGGTGACGTTATTAACATCGATTACGACAAATTAGGCTATAGCGCTAAGACCTTTGAGATTATTGGTTATCAATTAACTGTCTCGCAGTCTGGAGAAATAGGCGTTCAGCTTGATTGCATTGAAACCGCGTCTTCAGTCTACGATTGGTCTACAGCAGATGAAGAGGACTTCCTCTCTGGTGGTGAGCTTGATTTGTATGATGGGCGAACCGTCAATGACGTGACTGGCTTCACACTTACTGAAGACTCATTACTTGGCCCTGATGGCACGCTAAAGTCGTCTGTAATTCTGGACTGGACTGCGCCTGACGATGCGTTTGTTGATTTCTATAAAATCCGATATAACGAAAACGGAACGACGACATATTTCCATGTCGAGACAAAAGAGACAAACCTTACGATCCAGAATTTAGATCGGAGCGGCGGCAAAACCTACGACTTCCGCATACAGGTGCAAAACCTTTTAGGCGTAAGTAGTTCAGGTGTTACTTTAAGTAATCAATCGCTGGGTGGTGATACCACAGCACCTGATCCTGTCACAAATGTAAACATCGAGTCTGGGCTTAAATATACGGCTACTGTTACGTGGACTAATCCAACAAACGCCGATTTTGCTTATGTGCAAATCTATACCGACAGCAGTGGTGTAACGAAGCCAGTCAGTCCAATTGCAAAGGTTAATGGCACTGAGTATGTTTATGTGCCTCGATCTAAGGCTGAATACAGCACGCGCAGATACTTCTGGTTAGAGGCTGTCGATTTTTCTGGCAACGTGTCGACGACA
>Ga0213865_10000397_pt1 | contig 29354 bp, 46 predicted proteins | sample PICome_6_FD_160100 | JGI IMG/M metagenome (GOLD analysis project Ga0213865, IMG submission 160100) | Coastal seawater microbial communities near Pivers Island, North Carolina, United States - PICO282 | ecosystem: Environmental > Aquatic > Marine > Coastal | place: USA: North Carolina...
TGTTAGTGTATGGGGTTCTCCGTCATCCAATACCCCATTAGAATTCAAATCAAAAATTACTGTTGCACCATCAATGTAACCATCAATTACTTTACCCGACATTCCTCCTTCGGGTAGACTTGTGTTGGTTGGTGGTGTAGGTGGGGTGATACTGTTTGTATCAATAGATAAGGAGGTTGCACCTCCACCACCACATGATGCTAAAAATAATGTTAGGTATAACGTTGTTGCTTTTTTCATAATTTTCATAATATAATATGGCACCCCCGAGAGGACTTGAACCTCTAACCTACGGCTTAGAAGGCCGTTGCTCTATCCAGTTGAGCTACAGGGGCAAAGTATTACTTTACCACTTTTTTACTTTTGTAGACTCTCTTTTTACTTTCGTCTACATTAGGTGTGGACTTGTCGTCTGCGACAAATCTACCTTTCTCGTCTCTTGCTCTGACCCATTCGAATCCTAACCATGAGAGAGATGTTTCTTTGAATTTATTCCAAAATCCCATAATATTCTCCTATATTTTAAAATCAGAAAACTTCTGACCTTTGTCAAACACTGGAGTGTCATCATTGTTTTCTGAATCATACAACTCCTCCTGTGCTTCCTGTTCGACATCATAGAGTTTCATTCTACTTCTGTCTATACCAATAACGAACCTCTTGAAAATAGTTGGGTCGTTATATCTGTTCTTTAACTGTTTAACTACAAGTTGGTCTAAGTCTTCTAGTTCTTCGGATGTAATCAGTGCAAACATTAAGTCTGCAGTTGCTGGTAATCCAAAACTTTCTGAAGTGTCTTCGAGACCAATGTCTGTTGAACCATAACCACTACGAGTTGTTTGTGTTGCACTCATGATTGGTACATCAAACTCCACTGCAAGTCCTCTTAGTTCTTCTGCAATACTCTTGACCAAAGTATATGAATTTGCACCCTGGCCAGGTCTGATTCTGTAAGATGCACATATATTTAAATAGTCAATATATATCACATCGGGTTTGAAATCTTTCTTAAGATTAAGTTCTTGTAATAAATGTCTGAAGTGTCCCACGTGTGCAGATGCAGTTGGGTATTCTTTGACAATCAATTTACCATGTGTCTTCTCTTTTAGTCTATCGACTTTCTTTGTAAACATCTTCTTAGAGATGTCGGGTAATTCTTTGATTGGTATGTTAAGAACGTTTGCATCGATTCTTTCTGCAATCTTTTCTTCACTCATTTCCATAGTGAGATACAATACATTCTTACCTGCTACAAGATTTGCACTTGCACAATGACACATAAACAATGACTTACCAACACCAGTACCTGCCAAACAAATATTCAATGTCTTGTTTGGTAAACCACCTTTGGTAATCTTGTTGAAGTATTCCAAATCAAATGGTAGTTTCTCTTCTTCTCTAGTGTAGAAGTCATGACGTTCTTCTGCATCTTCCAACTGGTCATGACCAATATGAGAATCAAAAGACACGGAAAGTGCTTCCTTAAGTAAATCGGGTATCTCACCTGTTGAACGTTTTGAGTTCTTGTCAATCACTTCGATGGAATCCATCACTGCAATGTAGATTGCTCTATCCTTACACCACTTTTCAGTCTCATCGACTAACCAGTCATGGGGTGTAGATTCTACATCTTCCCGAATGTTTTTTACCAACTGAGTTGATAACTTGAGAATGTTCTCGTTTATCTTTGAATCACTCTCAAGATTGATAAGGAGTGCTTCGGGTGTTGGTGGGTTATTGTAATTGTCAAAATACTGTTTGATGTGTTTGTACACATTACGTTCATCATCTTCTGAGAAATACTCTTCCTTTACAAAAGGAATCACCTTCCGTGTAAAAGTCTCACTCTGAATCAGATTCTTCAGTATCGTCTGTTCTAGTCGTGTTTCCATATTTAAAATATTGTTGTGCAACCTCTTCGAGTTGGTTCATCACATCTTCTGTGAAATACTTCTCGGGGTTATTGTTAATAGTTTTACCGAATTCAGTTTTACCATTTGGTAATTTGACTCTTGTAGATGACTTCTCAAATATACCACTTGCAAGTGCCATATCTAATAGTCCATAGTGTCTATCTAGACCTGTATCATAGTTAAGTCTGACATCTACCATTCTATTCTCTACAGTCAATCTTGATTTTGCATTCTTACAATGAATGATATTACCAATGACTTCTGTTCCTTCTTTCTCTTTCTTCTTAGATAGATAGATGATAGATGAAGCTGCATACTTCAATCCACTTCCACCACCCATTTCTTTCTGAGGGAACATAGAACCGATAACATCATAAGTGTGGTTTGTTACTATCATCGGAACTTTTGCACGTCCTAATTTAAGTGTTAACACTCTGAATGCACCCTTGACAATCTGAGCTCTAGTCATATCTCTAGTCTCTTTACCATCTGCAGTGTCTTCGATTTCTTTGGTTGTAGATAACATACCAAGTGAATCGAGAACAAACATCATCTTAGGTCTGTCATCTTCGGGTGTATCGAGATAACTATCTAACATGTTGATAGATTGTGTTCTGAATTCTTGCACTGTCACAACTGGAACAATTACAATTCTGTTTGAATCAATTCCTCTTTCTTCAATCATCTCTTTGGTGATTGCAGATTCGGATTCGAAATAGATTACTGCAGCGTCGGGGTTATCATCCAAAAACTGTTTACACATACCTAATGCAAAGTATGTCTTACCAGTTGCAGATTCACCTGCTATTGCAGTAATTTTGTTTGAGGGAAGTCCACCTTTCAGTGAACCACTTAGTAATGCATTGAAAATGTATGACCCAGTATCAATAAAGTTATCGACATCACCTGCCGCAACTCCATCAGATACTACTGTTGCATACTCATTTCCACTGCTTTTTATTATTTGTTTTAGAAAGTCCATCATTCACTCCTTCATTCTGTAACTTACTAGTACATTTGACGTGTTCTTCCATCATTGCCTTTATCTGACTAATTTGTACTTCCATATAGAATAACCATGAGATGATTATCCCAATTGATAGTATGTAAACACAATCTAAAATACTAATTTCCATCTATTATAATATACCTTTCGGTCTTTCGTCAAGAGGTTTTTTGAATTAATCAAGAACAACTACACCCTCTTGTATGAGTCGTTCTCTATTTGCCAAGTGTTGTTGTTCCACTAGGTCTTTGTTTTCACCTGTATATCGAACTGCATGTCCATCTAAAATCATCTGTTCGTTGACATTTACTTCTGTCTCGTATACTGGGTGTCCTTCATTAAAATGTGCAATTATCTCACCAAGGATTCGACCAAATTTACCCTTGTCATGAGAGATGAGAGATAAACTCTCTGCACTCTCTAATAAACCTTTTAAATGTTTCTTCGAAGCTTTACCAAACTTCTTCTCTACTAAGTCTCTAGTTCTGCTTTCGGGTGTATCTATACCCAAAAATCTAACTCTTTGTTTCTTTAATACTGTAGAAAATCCTAAATCGATATCTACATCGATAGTGTCTCCGTCTACTACTTTGACAACTTTAACTTTATACTGATACATTATCCTTTTGCTACTCCACTTTTATCCATCTTCACTTTCGGTTTTCTCTTTGCAGCTTCACTCTTTTTAACTATTGGTATCAGTTTCCTTGCAATCTTAGCTATAGCAGTTTTCTTCTTCTCTAGTTTCTGTTCTATATCTTTCTTTTGACCAATTGAAAATGTATTGTAATCTTTATCTTTAATCATCTTCTTGATGAGAATCATTCTTGCTCTTTTACGTGCCTTTCTCTCTAGAGATTTAGGGTCGAAGTTTGCTTTCTTCATTGCTTTCTTTCTTTTCAACAATATCTTTGCTTTGTTTTTACGGAAAGCTGCACGTTTTTTCATACGGGTAGAGTAAGAATCAACCTCAGTTATGTATTCCAAAAATGATTTCATACTCTTATTTATGCAAAGAAACTATCTAGAGATGCAGTTGGTTCGGTATTCCAACCCATCAAATGAACAACCACACGTAATGGTTCTAGAAATGCTTTGTTAAATTGCATATCATAATCTGTAAACTTGTGTAAATCAAACTCTTTCGGTAGTTCTCCGATGAATCCTATCACATTCTCATTGATTGGATTTGGAAGTGTAAGGTAACAGAAGTGTATCTTCTCACCTTCTTTAATAGTTTCATACTTACCTTTGAGATTCTTCTCTTCAAGGAAGTGATTGAACAACAGTGAACCTCTAACATGAATCGGTGTTGACTTACGATACACTGTGTTGTCACCTTGATATTGTTTAAGGTTTCTTACACCCCTAGGGAATGCAACTACCTCGGGTGGTAACTGATTGAACTCGTTCCTTGCATCTTCTACGAAGTCCCATAGTTCTTGTTCGGTTCCAGTCATTGCAACATTGAAAGCTTGTTCTAGTTTTGTTCTGACCCACTGTGGAGTTGAAGACTTTGCAGTTTCAATACCCATCATTTTGAGTTTAGGTTTTGCAAGTCGTACACCTTCGTTATCATGTACGTTGAGGATGTATCGTTTCTTTGCAGTCCATACACCTCTATCTGCAATTACCTCTCTACCCATCTCCATCTTTTGTTGATAGGAATTCATGTATTCTGCAAGTTCTTCATACCCCTCATCAATGATTGGTTTAATCTTTGTGTTTGCAACTGTGTCGATGAATGTAATAATTTTTTGCTTGTCTGTTTCTTCGGGAAACACTTTTTGCACTAGGTCATCTAATGTGATGTAGACAGAGTCTGTGTCGATTGCAATAACTCTGTCTTTGTCATCACCAAGAATTTCTTGTAAGTAATTGTTGATTTGTTTCTCTGCCCACTGAATAGATAACTGTCCACTGGTCGTAATACCTTCTGCCATCGGTACACTGAAGAATGCAAACCACCTGTTTGCTAATGCACCATAAGCTGAGTTAAGTGCAATCTTTCTGACCTGTTGATTGTTATATGCACGTTTGATAAGTGTATCAAGTTCTTTCAGTCGTCTGACATCTGATGTCTTTTCTTTCTCCTTCTGATACTCAATCATCTTCTTCTTCCACATCTTACGTTCATCGTAAAATGTTTCCATGAGTTCGGGAAGGAATCCTTGTTTGTCTCTACTGAACATTGCACCATTTGCTGCCATCGATAGATTTTGTTTCTTGAGATAAGTCAAGTCACATTCTTTGTTTAGTAGTTTCTTTACACTTGCATCTCCGAATGAACCTTTCTGCATAGTCTCGGGTGAGATATTGTATTGCATAATCAAGTGTGGATATAGACTGTTCAAGTCAAACGACACTACCCAATCATGTTTACCTACATGTGGTTCCTTTACATATGCACCAACAATCTGTTTAGATTTGTCTTCACCTTGGATTTTCTTAGGAGGCATCTGAATACCACGTTCCTTGAGGAAGTTGTAGATGATTGTCTCCCAATACTTCACCATTCCAAAGGTGTCATTGAAGTTACACTTTGCAGTGTAAGCTTGTGACATGATAAGTTCCATGAGACCTAGTTTGTCCTCTAGTTCTTCAACAAGAACAACGTCACGAATATTATATTCTAGAAACTTCTCATAGTTCTTTTGATACAACATGTGAAGTGAACCATACTCTGAGTAATCTAGTTTTTGTTTACCCAGTTCTACCTTTGCAATGTGGTCAAGTTTGTATGACTCTTGATTGACAAAAGTATTCTTCTTGTAAAGTTCTAGATAGTCAATGATATTGATACCATGAAGTGTATAGTTTACATTCTTCTGATATCCATAAGTTGTGAACTCACGTGTTTCTGATGAACCCCATGGTGAAAGTTTCTTGTGTTCATTTTCACCTAGTATCCTATCGATACGATTACAAAGATATGTGATATCAAAACTATCTACGTTCCATCCTGTGACGATGTCTAGGTTTAGTTCTCTCCACACTTTGATGAACTTCATCAATAAGTCTGTCTCTGAACCACATGGAATATAGATTACATTGTCTTGGTTATGATTCCATTCACCATATCCTAGTACAATAGTATCTTTACCAAATGGTTTGATTGATATTGCATTGACCTTTTCCATTGCAATGAGTGGGTCGGGGAATCCGTTCTCACACTCACACTCAATGTCAAGTGTTGCAATCTTGATTTGACTTGGGTCGTATTTGATTTCACCTTGGAATCTATCTGATATCCAGTTGTACATCCACTTGTCGTATCCATGTACTTCGAATCCTGCGATACCATCATACTTCTCTTTGAACTTTCTTGCACCCGACATAGAATCTAGGTTTACAGGTTCAAGATATCTCCCGTCAATCGTTCTATGGGATGTGGGTGTTTTAGATAACACATAAAGATTCGGTCTGTAGTTAACAGACATCTTCTTAGGTTTACCTTTTTGATATCCTCTGACGAGGAGTTTGTTCCCGAAACGGGTGACGTTAGTGTAAAAATCCATAATGTAATTATACCACAGGTAGTGGTGTCAAGTCTAGTTGTTTTCTGTTCTTTCTAATAAATCTTCGATGACTTCTAAAATATCTACGTACTCTGCAACTTTCTTAATCTCTTCTGAGATTGTTTCTGATAGGTCGGGGTGTTCACCGATACCCATGGGATTATTAAGAAGATTCTCAACGTTAGCTTCATGTCTTCTCATGTTACCTAATGCCCATAACTTTTGTGCTTCTAATAACTTTTCTCTCATTGTCCAATCCTTGCTAGAGAGTTTAGGTAATTTCTCTCTAAGTTATAACGTGGTTTGAATATTGCAACCACTGTTTTCTTTTTCAACTTAAACTCATACTTCTCTGCATATGGACACCATACACCAAGATTAACATCAAGTCTAGAATTTGTCTCATCGTATTCTTGTATTAGGACTTTAGGTTCGTATAAGTTATACACTCCCCATCCTTCTTTGACGTGTGATATAAGTGTTTCACCAGTGTCCAGTCTCAAACACTTGACTTCTGTTTTAAACATTCCTTACCATTTCTTGTAGTTCAATACTACGTCTTCCTACTTGTTTAAACCATCGACTGTCTTCCATTTCGACTGCAACCTTTTCCCAGTCGTTTGCAATGACACCTTTCCACATGTTATTGAACTTACCAAATCTAGTTCCTCCTAGATTGAAAGTCATATTGACAAGAACGTGTTGGATGTCTTCGGGTAGACTGTAGAAGTCTTCTCCACCTTTTGACTCAAACACATGAATTGTTTCTTCTACGTGTTTTTCAAAATCGTGTTCGTATACTTCGTCTACTCTTTCTTGTGAAACTGGTGTTCCGACTGGTTGACCGAATTCGGGGTCGTCATCCTTGACTAGGTGACCTACTCCAAATGTTAGATATCCTAAAGAGTCTTCATAAATTTCGAGGACTTCACCCTCATGTCTCTTTATCTGTTCCTTCAATACTTCTTTGTTCATTCTCTGTGTCCTTCTTAATTTGTGTTTGGATGAGCTCTACTAAGATGTCACCCATGATATTATTTAGGTCTTCGTTTTGTTCGAGTGTCTCTAAATCCCACTTTTCATCGTCCCATTTTCTAAGTGTTCTTTGGAAGTTTAATTCGGGTTTACCATCTACAAACTCAACTTTACCATATTGATAAATGATACCTACAAACTCACCTTCCATGATTTCAATACCAGCTTCTTTCTCATACGGACTCTCTACAACTCTGTAGAACCCTCCATCAAATAGTGGACTAACCGAAGAACTCATTTAAGTTTCCTCCAAATTGTGTTGGTAGTTTATCTTGTGTACCTTGATAACTTAACCAGTTTGTAAACATATTCCAATCCTTAATTTGTGCAAGACCTCTGTCGTCTACTTTTGATGGATTGTTTGAAAGTGTATCAACTCTATCCATGAAGTGTTCAACCACTTGCATCTGATTGAAGAATGGTAAAAGTTTTGCACCATCTTCTCCTTCGGGACTGTTATACAGTCTTTCTCTTTCAGTGTTCTTACTAGACCACTTAGTTGACTCCTCGATAAGTGTATCAAAGGAGTTGATTCCGAATGTTAGGAATGCATCCTTATTCTTATTGTAGATATCTCCAATAGACGGAATCAACTGTTCGTTATAAATCTGTTCTCTGTTATAGTTTCTTGATGGTGAATCAATATCAATGTTCACCCAATCTTGTGTTCTGTATCTAGAGAAGAACCAAGAGTTTGCTTGTGTCGATGAATCATATGATAGATTCTCTACGAATGAAAAATATTCGGGTGATACAAAGAATGCTGTCATCATCTCATGTGACCCTACACCTAATAAGTGTATATTCTTTTTGAGTTCCATAGGTATCTGAAACTCTGACACTGCATAACACATCTCCATTCTGTTTACGAATCCAGTACCCGAACATGCAGACGATAATGATATCGATGCACATCTCTTTAGTTCTTCATCTGTTAATCCATTGACGATGGTCTCAATATATTGTCTATATGAATCTACGTCTTGTCCTTGTACAATCAGTGACACTTTAGTGTCTGATTCCATTGCATCGAACACTTGTATTTGTCTCTTCACATTGGTAAGTGTGGAGTTTGCTTTTTCCTGTATCAATTCTTTTGCAAATCTTCTACCTGCTGTAGAAGTCTTCATTGACCAACCTGTATTAGTACCATCAAACTCTGTAGGTATATCATCAAATATCATTCCGATATCTGAGTACTGAGCTTGGTGTCTGTATATCTTATCTTTAATTTCATCAGTGAGTCCTTTCTTTGTCCTTGACAATTGTAGACCACCACTATCTGCAAAAAGATTACACCATGAAGGCATCAAGTCGTGAATACATTCTCCGTGTTTTGGTTCACAGTGTGAGTTGAATAACATAGATACATTTTGATTCTTGTACTTGTCATCCATGTATGTTATCTTATCATTGAATACAGACACGTAAGGTTGAAGTGAACTTGGTTTATAATACAAGTCACCTGTACCCATGGTCATTCCCGATATTACATATTCAAAATTCATCTAGTGTAAAACTTCCATAATCCAAACACACTTATAATAAACCAAAAGAATTCAATCACTAGACTTGCAAGGTTAGGTGTGTAAACTAAACTCACAGTCACAAGTATTGCAACCATCATATTATTGAAACTGTACCAAAATCCTTTCGGGTCGATACGTTCTAACTGTAGAAGTGCATAGGTCACTATAAGTAATCCTACTCCTACAAAACCAATCATGTCGGGTATTGTTACTGACATCTTTTACCCCAAACGATTTGCATGAACTCTGTTCTTGTTTTGTCATCATCAAAGAATGCACCACCTAATCTAGATGTGATTGTTGATGACCCTGTATCCTCTACACCTCTACTCTTTACACAATAATGTTGTGCATCAACTACGACTGCAACATCCTCTGTATCCAAAATGTATGATAGTGCGTGATAGATTTGTTCTGTTAGTCTCTCTTGTATTTGTGGTCTTTTAGAAAAGTATTCTACGATACGATTCATTTTACTGAGACCTAAGACTTTTTGTTTTGGTATGTAAGCTACTGTTGCAACACCATCGATTACTACGAAGTGATGTTCACAGTTTGATTGAACACTTATGTTTGTTTCAACAATCATGTTCTCATACTTCATCTTATTATCTACTGCAGTGCATTTAGGAAATGCTTCATAGTCAAGACCCCAAAAGACTTCGTTTACATACATCTTTGCAACTCTTTTTGGTGTATCCATAAGACTGTCATCGGATAAATCTAGACCAAGGGTCTTCATGATTTGTTCCATGTGTCTTTCTATGTTTTCTATTTTGTCGGTACGACTTAGACCATTCTGTATCACTGGTGTTTCTACACCAACTCTCTGCAGATAGTTGTGAATTTCTAAACCCAAAGCTGGGTCTGTTTTGGTTTTGTTATATGCCATTTTTACCTTCCTTACTCGGTTATGTTCTTGTGATATGTTGTTACCTTTGTGTAACACATATATTTATAGTTTCCAATCCCCATAACATACTAGTGCTTTCTGTATGTCACTGTCTTCTTTGCCTCGGTATATTCTATTATACACTGACTCTTTAATATCGTCAAGCCATTTTGCTTTGGTAGGGTCATTTTCCCAGTAGTCATCATCAAAGAATATATCGTTGTTCACTAGTGATACCCATTTTCTAAAACATGCTTTACACTGACCACAATGTTTCAATCTACCTTCGTAACATGAATAAGATTGGAATAGTTCTCTCTCTGCAAACTGTCTACCTTTTACTTTGATGAACTCTTTTACTAGTTCTGTTTTTGTTTTGTTCTTGTATGGTGATTCGATTGTAAATTTTCTTTCCTCAGTCCAGTGTTGTTCTTGCCACATGTGATTGAGTAAGTCCATCATCCTTAGATAGAATACATCATCTTTATCATATGACCTATCTCCACTGACTGAACCCATCATGATATGTTCACCATAATAAGATGCAATCAAAACTAAGTGTGCATTTCTGTTTGGAACTATTGCATCATCTCTTTCAAATTGACCTAGGTTTAATACATCATCAAGGAATATCATTCTCTCATCCAATCCACTCATAGTCATTCTCTCTCTATGGTCGTAATTAGATTTCATACTAATGTTCAGTAAGACATCGGGTTTTAAAAGATGGTCAATGATTATTGAGTCTTGTCCACCACTGTAGAGAAGAACAGTCTTACCTCTGACTTTCTCTCTACTATTTGTTATCATATTTACACTCATGTTCCGATTTGGTTACCCCATATGTAACAATGAACTCTTGCAGATACATTGTATCCTCTATCCATTGTTTGTTCTGCAATCAAAGCTGCATTCTCTTGTTGTGTTTCTTCTAATGCACCTACAGGCATAATCCATATGGGATATCTAACACCAACATCACGGAAGGATTGGATTGCATTTTCAATCTCTTCCCATGATTCATCTGTTCCATTGCATACAAATTTACGTTGTCCTTGTTGTGATAAGTCATGATATTGTTTGACAACTTCGGGTTTGACTGCATCCTTCTCTCCACTAGTGTTGAAGATTTTAGGACTGATAGAAAAGAAAAACTCTTTACGTGGATAATGTTTGATATATGTTTCTAGTTCTTCACGTATGATTTGTGTACCATTTGTTTCTATGGTAATGTAGTTCTGTTTTGGAATTCTGTTGAGTATCTTTACGATGTTCTTCTGTGCAGCTCTAAGTAGTGGTTCTCCACCAGTGAATGCAAGATGCCAGTTGTCTTTTAACATGTCATCTAATTTATCTGCAACTTCTTCGGGTGTCTCTTTGTGTTGTAGATGTGCAAATTTCTTTGACCAAGAATAAGATGAGTCACAACCATATTTGAATACGGGTAACTCCTCTACTTGAGTAATGTCTGTTAGGTCTATCTTCTCGAAAGGTAATTCGTATGTGGATGGGTCTGTTGGGTCTTTCTGACCAAAACCATTGCATTCAAGATTACATCCAAAGAATCTCAACCATGCAGTTGGGACTCCAGTGTAATGTCCTTCTCCTTGAATACTTTTAAAAATTTCCGAATACAGCACTGTTTGCTCCATGTTCAAAACACTCTACTGAGTGTACTTTTACTCTGTCATCGTTGTACTCACGTACACAGTAATCGTAAACATATTTAGCAAACATTTCACATCCTACATTTTCCATCAATACCAATCTGATTAAACCATCATGGGATAACTTTCTGAAAGTGTAGATATGAGGGTCGTCTTCTGCGACTGCAGTTGTGTGGTCAAATGTATCCTCTAGGAAGTTCTTAAGTTTAGAGAAATCTCCAAAATCAATTACCCAGTTTCTAGAGTCTAGTGTGTCTGCTTCGAAAGTGATTTTAAAACCAAGGGAATACCCGTGAATTAAATTACAGTGACTGTCTGCTTTCCATTGTCTGAATGCACAAGATAGTCCCCTATCATTTCCGTAAGTTTTGATTACTCGATACATAGATTCATTATATAATAATCTAGACGTTGTTGTCTAGATGTTTTTGTAAATTAAATGGGGGTTGGTAAGAGAACCCCCGAAAACTCTTTTAGATTAAGATTGAACAGGTGCTTCTGCTTCTGTTAGAACTTCAGCTTCATTGTCTGCTGATGCATCTTCTTTACCTTCATTACTCTCTACATCTGTAAAGAATTCTGAGACAAAGTTTACTGCATCATCTAATAGACCATGAACTGATAGATGATTAGGAGTTGCCTCTTTATCATCATGTTCAATAACAACTGCATAACCATTTGCTGCTCTTTCAATTGTTGCTCTAAATGCCATTTTTTACTCCAAGTTTGAAAGGATGTTTTCGGGATTAGTAACCTTGTATGGGTCATTACCAGCATCTTGACAGATACCTGGCTCTTCATACCATTGAGTGATTAGACCATCTTCAACGACAGCTGCACATCTCCATGCACGTTTACCAAATCCTAAGTTTGTTTTATCAACCAAAATACCAAGTTTGTTTGCAAAGGCACCATTACCATCTGCAATCATCTTGACCTTTGTTATATTTAGGTCGTTTGCCCATGCGTTCATAACAAATCCATCATTAACTGAAAAACAGTAAATGTTGTCAACACCCTTTGCTTGGAACTCTTCAAATAACTCTTCATAACGAGGAAGTTGTCTAGTTGAACAAGTTGGTGTAAATGCGCCTGGCAAAGTAAAGAATACGTTCTTACCTGTCTCAAACATTTTCTGAGAGTTTAAAACTTCAAAGTTATCCTCAGTTCTCTGTGTGAGATGGGTTTTAGGTATTCTTGTTTCTCCTGCTGTAACAAAACTCATAATTAAGTCTCCAATAATATAATTTAATATACCCTACAGTATACTACCATAGGGTTATTTAGTCAATAGGTTTTTCTATTTAATTTTGATTACTTGAGGTTTTTCCTCTTCGGGGATTTCTCTCTCTAGTGAAATCACTAGTAAACCATTAGTTACTTCAGCACTCTTGATAACAATGTGTTCTGCAAGTGTGAATTTCCTAATGAAGTTTCTTTCTGAGATTCCCTTATGTACAAAATCGACACCATCGACTCTTGGAGATGAATCACCCGTGATAGTAAGAACCCTATCTTTATACTCAATAGTAATCTCGTCTTTTGCAAAACCAGCTACTGCAAGTTCAATGAAGAATGAATCTTCACCTGATTTGATTAGGTTATATGGTGGGTAATTATCTGATTGAGTTGTTACTCTATCGAGGTCATCGAAGAGTCTATCGAATCCGATGGTTAGTGGTCTGAAGCGACCGAAAGCGTCTATACTTGTCATAATTTTCTCCTTTTTAAAAGCAAGTTAATTTATATTCCTAACCCCTACTGGGCATTAGGTGTAGAGAACCGAGCTCTTTTTAAGATAGTGTTTCATACCCGAGCTCTTTTTAAGTTCTCGTACTATATTATATAGGTATCTTTACAAAAAAATCAAGAGGTTTTTGTAAATTAATTGAATAAATTCCATACTTTATGAAGTCTACCAGTCTTCATAAGTCCGTGTAACCACCTCATGCTATCCTCTCAAGGTTACTAAATCTACAAGACCTAAAACCATTGTTGGTAACTATACGATAGCTTTTGATTTTTTCTCTAGACTCTAGGTAGATTTTACCCCGAAGACAATCGGGTGTGATGATATCTCCACGATAGATAGAATCGTTTTTCAACTTGAATTCTATGGTGGAGTCTTTATACACTGTGAGTGTATCTAATTCGGATTTCTTAATTTCTGTTTTTTCTTCTGCCAGTGTTGGTAATCCAATAAGCAACAAGGCAGATACTAATGCATATTTTAGCATATGAATCTCCTGTTAATGTTAAAGTGACTATCCGTGAACTGGACTTCGTTTGTAACACAAACTACTTACTCTTGTCACATAAATGTCACATTAGTATTTAGACATTCTGAATGCTAATAATTGTATCTATTTGAATATCGTGGTAATTTTCACTGTCTAAGTCCCATACAATAATCTTGTCGGACTCTGTTTGAAATTTTTTGGGGATGGTACATCTCCTCTTATGAACCTTATCGGGTGTCACAAGAGAAGTGTACTCTACAATTTTTTCCTGTTTGAAAAGAGATTCAAATACCTGATTGAAGTTCACTGATTTTCCTGTAAGCTTTATACTTCTGTTCTTCTAACTCTCTGACTTCTCTCTTTAACAATTCAACAACATTGTTTAGTTCTCGAATTGTTTTTTCTTGGTCAATGAGTTTTCTTCTCATCTGTTCTTCAAGTGTATTCTCGTGATTAAGATTCTGCATTTGCAAAGACAATGTTTGATTTTCCAATTTTGTTTCTTCTCACTATTTCATTCTTTACCTTCTGACGAAGTTTAGGAATTACTGGTTTATTATATGCATCTATGAGTTCTTGATTACTTTTAGTTTTCATATACTCATGGACTATTGATTTCTTTTTTGTGTTTCTGTCAATCTGTACAGAAGTTTTTCCAAATTTCACTGGCATGATTCCTCCATAATTTATAGTATTATTTAGTGTTACCTTTTGTTACACCTCTTAGATGCAGAATCAATAACTTTTAAATTATGGTGTACTACGTATGCAGTCATCAATAAAGGGAATGTGACATCTTCATTCCTCAGTTCTTTCTCTCTATCTAACATCCAAACGGGTGATAAGAATATTGTTTTGTGTATTAATAATCTATCTAAATGTGGTATCTTAGGAAGTAATGGATTTGCTTCAAATACACAATCGTAATCCATTCCTCTTTGTGTTGTCCAAACGTCTGCAATGTGCAATGCATAATACACTGCCATAGTTGTTCTAGTTGGTCTTTCTTTCCAATTCCAATGGAGTGAATATTCTAACTTTCTCGGTTTTTCCTTTAACGAGTATTCTATCGACTTCAGAAAATGCTCTTGATGTACACTGTCGATAAGTGTCTTCCGATAACAACACGTCCACCCCATCATAATTTCTCGTTTGTCCTTCGAGTCTAGCACCAAGGTTGACGGCGTCTCCAATGACGGAATAGTCAAATCTAAGTTCTGAGCCCATGTTCCCGACAATACAGGTTCCTGTGGAAATGCCAATGCCGACATTAATAGGAGGTAGATTGAGAGGAGATAATTCTTCATTGAGTTCTTTGGTTGCTTCTAGTATTTCTATTGACGATTTAACTGCAAGTTCAGCATGGTCTGAACAATCCAAAGGTGCATTCCAAAATGCCATGATACAGTCGCCCATATACTTGTCTATGGTTCCTTTATTATTTAGGATTATCTTGGTTTGCATGTCCAAAAATTTATTTACTAACTCAACTAATCCTTCGGGGTCATCATTGTTCTTATAGTGTTCACTGATTGGAGTGAAACCACATATGTCCATGAACATGAATGTCATTTCTTTTCTCTCTCCACCCAACTTTAGTTTTGATGGGTCTTCTGCAAGTTGGTCAACCATGTCGGGGGATAAATACTTTTGGAACTGCTTCTTAATTTGTTCTTTGAGTTGATAAGTTTTATAGTATTTGTTGAAAGATGCATGTCCAAAAACTATCAAGGAGGCTACCGATGAAAAGAAGGTATCGAAAAGAACGTAACTTGAAGTCCATAACCAATATCCCCCATACACCTGAAGACCTACTATTCCTAAAGAGACTAGAGCCGCAAGAGTTGTGGGAACATTGTAGACCACTAGAAGAGTCACTAGAAGGACTGACACCAAAAGAACAATTTCTAAGAATTCAAGATAGTAGGATTGTTGTATTTGAACTCCTGTCAAAACGGTTTGTAGGAGAGAGGCTTGAACTTCGTGGGGATACATTACACCCACTGGGGTTGAAACTGGATTATTCAGACCCTCCGCAGTTAGACCATAGATTAGAATCTTATTCTGAATATCTGAATTAGGTAAGTCTGCAAAAGATATAGAGGGAAACTTATTCCAATAAGATATCATTACATCTGCAGTGGATGTTGTCTCGATAGGTTTCTCTCTACCCATTCTAATCCACTCAATACCTGTCTCGGGTGTAACTCTAGTTTGGTAATTGGGTTGGTCGTAAAATGCTCTGAGAGTTTCTAAAACTACACTCGGATACACCACGTCATTTGCAGTGACCAAGAGTGGTGCAGAACGGGTCGTACCGTCAAAATTGGGCGTCCCTGAGACAGATGGAGTTGCAACCGTTACCCCCACACCATAAGTGTTGTTCATTAGTGTAGGGACAGGATTTAAAATTCCATCGTAATTCCATGCATGAAGTGTAATATCTCCCCCACCAAATACACTTGTTCTAACATATGGTGCAGAACCTGTATCTTTCTGTGTAGTTGGTGCAGCTCCTAAAATAGATAGTCGATTGACTAATCCATTTGCAAATACTTCATCACCTGCAAATCTGTCGGGTTCTGCAAAAATAATTGAAAAAACATGAGTGTTAGTGTGATGAGTGTCCCATAGTGTATCACCATAAATGTTTCTAGGGAATGGGTATTGACCATACTTCTCTATAGATTTCTCATCTATGTTGACTAGAACAATATCGTCTACTTGTACTTCTTCGTGTTGTTGGTGTAGAAAGTCAAACCATGACCACTGTATATTCTCTACGATATAGGGATTCCATACTTTAACACCGACCAGTAAACTTATCGTTACTAGTACAGTTTTCCAACTATACATTCTCTTTTTTAGATTCCCAATCCTCTATAGCTTTCCGTATAGATTCTTCTGCAAGAACACTACAGTGTATTTTGATAGCAGGTAACTCTAATGCATCTGCAATATCTTTATCTTTGATTTCTTTTGCTTCTGTGATTGTCTTACCTTTGAGTAAGTCTACGAACATAGATGCAGATGCAATTGCACTTCCACATCCATAGGTTTTAAATTTTACATCTGTGATGAGTTCATTCTCATCTAGTTTGAGTTGTAATCTCATGACATCACCACAAGCAGGAGCTCCTGCCATTCCAGTTGCAACGTCTTTATCTTTAGGGTCGAATCGTCCTACCGAAAATTGTTCGGGTGCATTTGTTACTGCTTCGAATCTGTCTAAAACTTTTTGTGAATAAGGCATTATCTAAATTTCTTTTGTATTCTTTTATACATGTAATAGATTGATAATCCATATGTTGCAAGGACTGTCATTGTGATTCCTATGTATACTAATTCTACTGGATTGAGAAAGAGAACCTGCCATACGAAATTTGCAGCTGCTTCTGCATCACCCATTGCCTCTGGCATTGGTAAATCATTCTCTTCTATTATATCTACTATCTCATCCCACTCTTCATATGTAAGACATTCGTAATATTCTTTAGGACATTCTACCATTTTAATTACCTTGTTCTACTGTGACTGCACAACCACCTACAGTTACACAATCAACTGAGAGACTATATGTTTGTGATGTTGACCCCAATTGTTTGAATAACAAATCGGTTCCATATAAACCATCAAGTGTAATGTTTGCAGTGTGATTTGCCCATGTACCCTTTTGTCTTGCTGTAACATTATTGTCTGAGTTGTAAATTGTTAGGTTCATTTCTTTTACACCATTACCTTGTTGTCTACCTGATATATCATTGTCATCACCTGCGAGGTGAAAATTAAAGTCATGTCCACTTGTTGAACCAGCGTTTGTTTGATGCCATGTCAAAGAATTATCGTTTCCGTATAAATCTAATTCCATGTAATGACCACCACCTTCTATGCTATCATATGTGTACGAACCGTCAGCTGACCATGCAATACCTTGACCAAGTTTAAGTGTGTTTCCTGAACCACTAATTTCATCAAATAAAATTTTGTTAATTGCACTAGTATTGTTGTATTGTACTATGTGCATGTCTAGGTTGGGTGCATTGTTAATATAGGAATAGGAATCTAACATTCCAACCTCGTTGTTAAATCCTACTTGTTCAATTTCTAAATCTAAATTATCACCTGACTGTGTGATATTGATTACATTGTCGTCAGCAATAGTAATCATGGGGATGATTAACATCCCCACAAATACTGACTTCATTTTAGTTAAAATATCCATTGTAATAATAATACTAAGACGACACCTTTACCAAATGCTAACCACATCATGTGGTAGTCATCTAGTCTTAACCCTTTTTGAAAAGTGTTCAAAGAGTTTTCGTGCCATTCCCTTACCTTATTTAACATATATTCTCCTATATTTAGTTCGATTGGTTGATTATAATTTCTATACTTGGGTCTCCATTACCGAATTCGATAACACCCTCATATCCATCAACAATCGTTTCAACGTAACCGCTTCCACCTTGTGCAATGATTATCTCAATCACTCCGTTTACGTTTCTGAAGAGATATAAATCTCCGTCTTGTACAAAAACATTATATTGTGAATCTTTGTTAAATCCTATTGTGGCACCTCTGATATTAAAGTCACCACTTCCTGTTTGTGTTTGTGTGTCTACAAGTTTGATTGTAGTTCTTTCTAATTCTTCGACCACATCTAATAGGTCGGTTAAGAAATCAACATCTAACATGTCGATATCTAATTCTGAGTATTCTAAGTCTACCTCAGTATCTGCAAGAGCATCTCTTTCTAGGTCATCAAACTCTAGAAAGTCTATGTCTAATATTCCTTGGTCTTCTTCCAAGTCTGCCATTGCTTCTTCTTCAACAACTCGTTGCACTTCCTCGGGGGGATTTACAATGAACATATTGTCGATTAATGCAGTGGTGATATTATTTATAACTACATTACTACTTGGAGGTGTCTCAATTGTTGAAACCATTGTTGCTTCGAAAGCTTTAGTAAGTGTAGTTGTTCCACCCTCATTTGATACATCTATCTCACCTGAAGGTGTTACACCATCTTCATCGGGCAAAAGAATAACAAGTGTTCTACCCAATTCATCGATTGTTGTTGTGAAATTTGTGCCTCTGATTGCAATTTGTGCTGTAGGTGTAGATACACTTATGTTTGCTTTACGTATTCTACTCCCAGTTCCCGATGCAAATCGTGCTGTTCCCTGAACCATATTGATTGACATTTTTGACAATGATGGGTCGGGGTCATAGTATGCTTCATCGATATACACTATCGAGTGTTCAGTAAGTGCAAGTTCTTCTTCATCTAAGAACTCTATCAACATCCTACCATTTCCAGTACGTGCTTCATCGTACAGGACTACATCGTATCCTTCTTCTATTTCTTGTGGATTGTCTTCGCGTAGGAGTGTTGCAACACCTGACAATTCTTTAACGTCACCAATGGGATTGCTGAGTGCAATCCCACTGAATAACAAAATATTAAGAATCGTTAGCTGTGTCTTTCTGATTAATTTGAATGACTGCATTGTCACTGGTTACATCTAGTGTAATGATACTTGTTGGTGAAGCACAACCTGATGCACCACTCGGACAAGTTCCTGTCAACTGATTTATATCTACATCTGCACTATCACCTGTCAAGTCGACTGTAAGTGAAGAGTCACTTGCATCATTCTGTAAAGTGTTGATGTTATTACTGTCACCAGTAATTTCAAAATTCCAAGTTAAGTTATCTGCTTCCCAATCAATATCAAATACATTCGAATCACCAATTAATACTAAGTCTGCATCTAAAGATTCAGCACTTGCTACACTACCTTGGTCGATATCAAAAGTATTACTACTTCCTGTTACGTCAAAATTAATGTTTGAAGAGTCTGAACTTCCGACATCACCGATTTTCCAGTCTATTACGTTAGAATCTCCTGTAAAGTCTAACTTGTAATATGAACTATCTGCAGTAACAGGCCCGAATAGGGCATTATTGTTACCATTAAAATCTAAATCAAACTCTAAACTTGCACCAGTAATTGCCATTGCACTTGATACACTACCTGAAGCACCATTGTCTCCACCGATTTTGTTACCAAAACCGATTTGGTCGATGTAAAGTTTTAATGTATCACCAGTTTGTGTGATTTTAATTTCGTTATCATCAGTGGCTTGTGCGAAAACAAATGCTGTCGACATTAATAATATTAAACTAATTAGTTTATTCATTTTCGTTTACCTCGTTTATAGAATGTAAATCGTTTGTCCCATCTGCTTGATGAGGGTGACGATGTCCATCCTCGATTACCCAAAAACCTCTATCGTGTCCTTGGTATATTAATTCCAACACTGCAGCTTCAATAGCTGTTCGTGTTGCGTATGTCACCGACTCATTATTTCCCACTCCGTCCTCATATTCAACAAGTTGCGTTCCCTGTTCGATGAATCTAAAGATGTCACCTGAAGAACCGTAAGACAATACTGACTTACGTGTTTGGACGTTTAATAATACTTCACCTGTGAGAACAGATACTGCTCTCATACTTACAGTAACAACATCTTTACGATATTGTTTTGCATATCCTATGCCTAGTGTTCGTGCGCCTCGTCCACCTGTCATAAGATTTGTATCATAACCTATGACACCACCTTCAATTATTATTCCTGCGAATAATAGGGGTTGTACACCCTTTGCTTGTGTGTCAGTTGCCTTTGCATAATCTTGTCTTGCAGAACGAATGATTTGTCTTTCTCTTACGAGATTGTCTATACCATTTCTTTCTACAACACGGAACCATGTTCCACCACCTGCTGTCTTGAATGCATCAATAACCATTTCGGTTGCACCCTGTGTGACTGCAGTAGAGAAGTCGGCAATACCTTCTCTTGCTTTTCTTTGACCAGTCTTATCTAAAAAATTATATACTGCAATGACTGGTTTTTCTTTTGCTGGTGGTAGTTCTAAAAGTTCTATATACGATGGTAGTCTTACTACTTCGGGATTGTCAACACAAATATATTTTCGTGCAATCCTTTTTTTGTATTCATTGTGACCTTGTTTGACTACGGTCAACAAATCGTCATTGACATCACCATCATTATCAAAATCTTTATCCCAACCTTCTGCGTACTTACCAGCTATGTCATTACAATCTTGAGGGTTTGGACTCCATTGTGGAAATGACGCACACCCTGTCAATAAAATGACACCTAGTAGTACATGCAAATATCGTACCATTTTAACCACCATCGGGGTCTTGACCAAAATTACCTGTTCCTACTGGAATTGTAACTACTGTCTCTGAACCATCATCTGCTACTATAGTTAATTGAATAAATTCTGCACCTGATTCATCCACAATCACTTCCCAAGTGATGGTGTTTCCTTCAAGTACAAATGACCCGAAACCTGCTGGATTGTCGTTAGAAAACATAGACTCTACTAATTGTTTTGCAAACTGTGAGTAGATTCTAGATTCTAAGTTTCTGATAAATTTTGCAAGCGTTGAGTTCTCTGCTTCTCTCTCTGCAGCTTTACGTGCAGCTTCCAAAGCATCCTCTATTGCTTTTTTACGTGAATGCTCTTGGTTCTCAATAGTGAGATAATGAGCTCCTGTACCTACCCCACTGAAGCTGGGGTTCTTGAATTTGTGAACTATGTCTGCACTTGCACTTGTACTGAATGCAAGAAGTCCACTAAGTAGAATTACGTTTTTCATTGGTTTTACCTTTACCCTTTTTCTTTTCATTTTCCTTATATTCTAATACGACATCCACTTTCGTTTTTAGTCGTATAAGGTCTTGGTCTAACATCCTAGTTTGGTCGATTACACGAATCAATGCCATATGCATCTCTTCAATTTCGGGTTCTATGTGTTCACCAATGAACCACCACACATAATATATAAAGTAACCTAACCCAACTGCCATGACGATTGGAAAACCATATTGTGATATAAGTTCGACTATGTTTATTTCGTCCACTAGTCTCTCCTTACATCTAGTTTCCCATCTTCTATAAAGTTCTCTGCACGTGCAACCCTTTCAATATCGGGTCTTAGTTGGAGAGCTGATGAGACTAACATGTCTATCTTTGTCATCTCATTGGACATCGTTCTTGCACGATTCTCTAGAGATTTACAAAACATTGTTAGTGTTTTTATTTGGTCTACAATTCCTTGTAGAATCTGTTTGATGATAACAAATATGAATACTCCCATAACAATTCCACCTGCTATAGGAAATCCCAATTCACTTATCAATTCAAACACAAAGTCCATACTGTTATTTATAATAATATCCGTTTCTTAATTTCTTCAAAGCAAAAAAAAGGGACTCATGTGAGTCCCTTTCTTCAAGTGTGTTCTTCTTATTTTGCTGAAGAAATAGTTCTGATAATGTCAGCTTTTGTTTTAGACTTCACAACTTTGATGTTGTTTTTGTCTGCAAACTCGACTAACTGTTGCTTTGTCATTGTTTTCAACTCTGCAACTGGTGGTACCGATTTCTTAACTGCAGCTTTCCTTTTTACAGGTGCTGGTTTTGATACTGGTACTACTGTAGAACTGTTATCACTTTTATTTAATGATTCGTATACTGCGTATCCTAAGACACCCAATAATACCACTCCGATTAAATATTCCATAATATACTCCTAACGTTAGTTATATTTACTTATCCAATAATGGATTCTTATCTTTAGCTTTGCCGATAGCAAGTGCTAAAATCTCTAAGTATTTATACACCTTTGCCCATACCTTATCATCGTGTGGGGTTGGTGTTATTGCTACGATTACTGAACAAATTGAGATAACCACTGGGACTATCATCAACAAATTCCATATACCCATAACAAAATCTATTATACCTTGAAACATATTTTCTCCTATTCTTTTGCTCCAATACTATACTTGGAAGTAAGTTTCCACTCACTCTTTTGTTTGAACGGGATGATTTTTATCTGAGACAAAGGTGTAAGAGGTTCTTTTATCTTATCTTTATCTACTACTGATAATAACTTCCATTGTTCAAGGAGAGTTACAATACTGTTTCTTCTACCGATATCTGTTTCATCAATTGTACTAGGTTTTCCATCTAGTTTAAACAACTCTTTGAAGTGTACGATATAATACTTACCTCTTTTGTGTAGTATATGACAGCTCTGAAAGAGTTCCTTTTCTCTTCGAGAAGCAACACCTATACGGGTGAGTGTCTCCCTTATCTTTAAGAAGTCATCTTTTTCGGGGAAAGTTATCTCGACTAGATTGTGAATATCTTCAAAACTATCCATTATTTGTACCACCTTTATTCATTCTTTTCTTCAATTCTTTTATTTGAGAGTCAGTCAAAATATCTACGTATTCTTGTGCTTTGTTGTCATTACACTTATAGTATTCTTTAACTACCTCTATCTTTTTACTTATGTAGGGTTTACTCCATTTGGAGAACCTTTGTTTACTACGAAGAGTATTTAGGAAAAAAGAGAACTGTAGACGATTATCTAGGTGGTGAGAGGTGTTCATCTCCTGTACAAAGTAAATAGAATCCCTATGATACGATAAGGATTTGTTTGTTAAAAAGGGGGTATATTGTTTCTCAGATATATCATCTACCATGATATCCTTCTTGGTAGACGATACTGCTTTTACATAATCAAACGGATTTGTCTTCAAGTGATTCTCCTCTGTCATGTAGTTGTCTCTCTACATGGTGAATCAAATCTTCTCCAACTCTTCCTTTGACCATAGTAACTTTTTCTCCTGTTGACATGATTTCTCTAACGATTCTACCATCCATGTATTCAGTGTCACATACACTTCCATCTTTGGTGTCTTCGGGTCTGTCATCATACCACATTGAGTTTAAACTGTGGACGTGTATCTGTGTAACTGTATCTCTCATTTCTTCAGCTATCAATAAACGTCTTTGTCTTTCTACTTTATAGTCAAATTCTCCCATAGTTACTCCTTGAATTTACACTCAGTCATGAGTTCTGTCATACATGCAACAAAGTTAATCTCTGCATCTGCTGAGAATGCATTCTTATATTGATAGTCTGCAATCACTAACACTGCTGCTGGAATTGATTCGGGTATTAATCGTTTTTCAAGTGCATCGAATACTTTTCTGAATAACACTGAGAAGTCTTGATTTGAATTTTGTCCTACCCACTTTCTCATGTCACCCCATCTTTTTTCTTTGATGCATGATATTAGTGGTGTTAATTTTTCATCTGCAAGTGTTGACAATACTCCACTGTCAATTACACCTGCCACACTGTATCTTTGTAGTTCATTCAACACTCTTCGGAAATCGGGGAAGAACTTGAATATCAATTCTGCAACTACTGGTGGTTCAAACTTAATCTGTTCGTCACCTAGTATATTCTCCACACGTTTCATGAACTGTGATGCAAGAACTGGTTTATCATCGTTTGTAATTTTGAAATCAATGTTTACACATCTTGAGTGTAATGGTGCAATGATTCTATTCTTGTAATTACAAGTGAATATAAATCTACAGTTGTTACTGAATTCTTCAATAAAATTTCTAAGAGCGGGTTGAACAGAATCTGCATTGATGTAGTCTGCTTCGTCCAGTATGACTACCTTTGGGGAATTCGATAAAGATACTGTTGATGCAAAGTTCTTGATTTTAACTCGTAAGGTTTCGATAAGTCTTCCCTCATCTGAACCATTTATGACGATAAAATCTGCACCTAGTTCATTACATAAAGCTTTTGCAACTGTTGTCTTGCCGACTCCTGCTGTACCACTCAATAAAAGATTCGGTATCTGATTCTGTCCAACAAACTCTTGGAAACTTTGTTTGATTGATTCGGGTAGAATACATTCCTCAATAGATTTGGGTCTGTACTTTTCTACCCATAGAAATTCTTGATTCATAGGTGTAAACTCCCCACCGAGTTTACTGTGTCACTAACCCTAGAGGTTTGATGAGATATAGTGACTCCCGTGGGTATTACAGAGACTGGCATAACACTCACACTTATTCTCGTCTTAATACTATTTATATTAGATGTCATATTTTGAATCGGGTTCTAATGCAATAAAATATTCAAGGTCGATGTCTTTGTTCTTAAAGTGTGATACACCTTTAGAAGATACTGCAACATCATAGTTACCTTGTAGTACTTTTAGATTTTCAATTTTGAAATACATCTCGAACTTTTTACCATTTCCTTGTCCAACGATTCTAGAAAATGCATTCGATGTTGAATTCTTTTTATCTCTCACTGTAAGTGTAAGATTAGTTCCATCCGATTCTAGGATTAAATCTGTTACACCCAGTACACTTGCTGCCTTCTGCAAGTCTTGTAATAAGTCTGCAGTGATACTGAATTCTATTTCAGTCTCGGGCATGGTCACCATTTTCTCGGGTGTGATAACCATTCCTTCACTTGCATAGAAGTAAGACATAGATGAGTCTGTATCAGACACACTCAAATTCGTCTCGTTAAATTGGTAATCGGGGTCTTCCAATAAAGAAGTTGCACCCAAGAACTCTTGTAGGTTGTAGATAGAAAACCCTTGTGGGAACTCTTCACTTACCGATGCTCTTGCAAGAACATTCTTCATTGCAGAGATTGTTTTAATCTCATTGCCTTCTGACACTTTGATACCACTGTTAATGGTTGCAAAGTTTTTGAGGATATCTTTGGTTTGATTAGATAACTTCATTTTTCACTTTCTCCATATTAATTTCTCGGTCATGCACATGCAACATAAACAAAGCATAGTGCATAACCTTTAAGATATCTGCTCTGTTTTTTCCGTTCTTCTTACCATATCTTTGTGCATACTTAAGTATGTTCCCGATACAGAAACCTTCACCATGACCACTGTCTATAATAAACTCAGTAGATTGATACTTGTTCAAGCTGTAGTGTTGGTCGTATGTTTTGTCAATGTACTGAGAGAACTCCTTTAAGAGTTCTCCCTCATTGTACTTGTATTCTATGTCTGTTATTTTCATAGGTACTGACATTGTACTATTAAACTTCATTTGAGTCAATAGGGTTTTCATAATCTCCGTCACCTAGGTTGACTCCTCCGTCAACCTTAGTGTAGAGGTCTAGGAAACTATCTCTAGTTTCTTCGTCAAACCTTGAGATACATAGTTCGATTGACTTCATTCTGTCACCAAACATTTTCCATGCATTGACGATGTGAACCAACCTTCTTGTGGTAATGACATCATCGATTGCACCTTCATAGAAAGTTTTTCTAATAACTGATGCCCAGTCAACAAGATTCTCAACGAACTCTTTGTCAACCTCGTGACCATTGAGAGCCATTTCTTTCTCAACGATTTTTCTCTCAGTAACCAATGGTGGGTATTCTTGTTGCATAGTAATTGCAAACCTTTCCAACATTGCTTCATTCATCAACTGAGTCCCGATGAACTTACCATCATCTGAACCTTGTCCTTTAGTGTTTGCAGTGCCGATGATAGTAAACCCTTCTTTAGGTTGGACATACTCACCAGTCTTCTTGATTAGGTATCCTTTACCCTCAAGAACTGATTGTAAACACATCAACTTGTTAGAACCCAAGTCAACTTCATCGAGAAGAAGGACTGCACCTTTTCTCATTGCTTTGAGGACAGGGCCTTCTCTGAACATTAAGTCCCCACCTTTGAGAGTGTGTCCACCCATCAAATCATCCTCATCAGTCTCGATGGTGACGTTGACCCTGTAACACTCTCTCTTGAGTTGAGCACAAACTTGTTCGACCATCAATGTCTTCCCGTTACCACTTAGACCAGTGATAAAGATAGGGAAGAAGATTTTAGACTTGATGATACTTTTGACATCTTTGAAATGTCCAAAAGGAACATAGTTGCTCATCTTCTCGGGGATAACTTTTACATTGTCCTCAATGATATTCATTGAAGATGCTTCAGTTGCAACTGCAACTGGTGAATTAAATCCTACGTTAGTCTGACTAGGTTTAGTCATTTTGACTGTAGACACTGGAACAGAACTTCCTGTGTAACCACCAATCACTGCCTGTAAATTAAAGACACCATTGTCTCTAAAATCATACCTTGCAGACTTTACCCAATAAGGTACATGTCCAAGGTTCTTCAAGTCCTCTGCAGTGAAAGAGGTCTTGTTGGGATATGTGCCAGTAAGAGTTGCTAAGAACTCCTTCCTGTCGGGGGTGAAATGAAACATCTTCCCATTGATGTCAATCGACTCATTTCTATCGTAACTTCTTTTATCCATAATGTAGTCTCCGTTAGTTTTTCTCATCAGTTATTAGTATACAAAAAAGTGTAACCCATTGTCAACCCTATTTTACAGGTTTCATTAATCTTTGTAGTTTATCTTCTTTGAACTTACCAGTGTTAACCCAAATTCTAAATGCAAAACACTCTTCAGCTTTCGTTGCACATGAATCTACTTTATCACACTTGAACTTCTCACAAGGAGATGGCCCCACGTTTTGAATTGCATCTGCAAAACTCATCGTGGGTGTTGAAGTGTAATACACTGGTGTTAAATCTATTGTGTTTATTCTCATGCTATCTCCTGTATAAATTGATTCATTAAGTATCTAGAAGTCGACTTGTTCATCTGATTTCTTTTGAATGCAGTAGTCAACTTTGCTCTTGACTCACCGACTAGTTCATCATTGAGTTCATCATCCCCAGTGACTTCTAAAACTTTTGATTGTGCAACAAACAGTTTACCATATCCGTGACATGGGATAACTGAACCTTGCTTCTTGATTTCTCTCCACTCTGCATCAGTTTGTGAGTAAGAGAAGTAACCATCACTAATGCAACCTTTAAGGTTGTTGTATTCTTGTTTCTTTCCTAAGATGAAGTATCCATTGACGTTTGTACCTGTCTCTGTTTTCATCCAGTCGATTAGGTTACAAGTTCTAAGGAACCCGTTTTCTGAACCAACATCATACTTGTAAGTTTTGTTTGAAAATTTATCAGTGATGTATCTGTCGTTTCCATATCTGCTACCACCAAAATTAAATCCTTCATACTGGTGAGAGTAACCATCTGTGATGAATGTTGCATTCATTAGGTCAACACCCCATGATTTTTGTAACTTAGGAAGTGTGTATCTTGCCCAAACAATACTTGCATCAAGAGGTGTACCACCTAGTCCAAGTTTTCTTGGAGTCCACCAGTCTAAGTTTCTTAGACCTAGGTCACTAGAATAGTTGTCATAGTACTCAAAACCTTCATGGTCAATTTCGAACCAGTCAACAACATCGTTGTATTTCTTCTCAGTCAACCATCCGTAAACACCATCTGCTTTCTTTGCATTGTAAACTGCACCGAAAACTTTACCTGCTCTGAGGTATGATGCTTTAGACATATCACTTGAGAACCACTCTAACAATCTGACTGTATCAGTTCTGAAACCGAATTCATCAGTTTCTTTGGTATCATCACCATAGACATCTGAGAAACTCAGAATCTTGAATGGGATGTTTACTTTTTTACAGAACATCATTAGAATGAATGATTGTTCTAGAAGGTCACATAGTGTATCTGAAATTGAACCACTGTGGTCAATGAAGACAACAAGACCATGATTTTTACCTTGAGGTAAGTATGTCATTCTCTTGAATATGTCTTCTGAAATTTGATACTTAGAAAGTTTTGTTAGGTCAATCCTTCCAGTCTTAGAAGACATTGCTCTCTTAGAAAGATATGCAGACTTCTTCATCTCAAATTCTTTTGCCATGTGATTGACAATCTTTTTGTTCTTTGACTCTAACTTTTTGAAAGTTTGAGTTGCAAAGTTCCAGTAAGCTTCACCTTCTGATTTGTCGTCTTTGTTCTTTAGATTCTCGTCTATTGATGCCTGAATATCTTTTTCCATATCATCTGCAGTAACGATTGCATTCTTTAGGAAATACCTTAAGTTTTCATCTGTCTTGATATCCATCTTTGCATAGATTCTGTCTCTAGTTCTCCAGTCGTCATTATCAACTTGGAACAACTTCTCATTGTTATGTGCATTTCTTTCAGTGATAGACTTCCTTGCTTTAGGTTGTGCTTTACCACCTTCAGTGCCACCATCTGCATCTTCAAATAAAGGTTCTTGGTCTACGTTACCCATATCTGATACATCGGGTAGGGTATCTTCAGAAGTCTCTTCAGAGGTCTCTCCGTTCCCTGTAGAGGGGTTTTTTGAGTCACTCTCATCTTCTACTTCATCACCATCTCCACCACCACTTGAACCTTCTTCTTCATATTCACCATCTTCATCTTCATCCCAGTCCATGTCTAATGAATCAGTAACACTTACGACTTCTTCTTCATCTGCTTTCTCATTTTCTGCTGACCAGTCATATAATTCTTGTGCAATCTTTACAACTTCTTCAAAAGTTTTTGCATTGAAAGACCTGTCATAGAAGTCTTGTTCTATATCATTAAGTGTAACACCCGAAGTGATACCCACTTTAGAATAAAGATTGATTCTGTCGATTGCAGATAGGTCTTCTAAGTTCTTGCCTGACACTCCAAAGAAATCTTTTTTCATCAACTCATCGTATGCTTTGAAGAATGACTTCCTTAAGCCA
>Ga0213865_10000398_pt1 | contig 29317 bp, 24 predicted proteins | sample PICome_6_FD_160100 | JGI IMG/M metagenome (GOLD analysis project Ga0213865, IMG submission 160100) | Coastal seawater microbial communities near Pivers Island, North Carolina, United States - PICO282 | ecosystem: Environmental > Aquatic > Marine > Coastal | place: USA: North Carolina...
AGGGACCGATATGACTCGTACCCATGCATTGAATCATTCCCGATCATGGCTCCTATCTGGATCACAACCACCAGGTGTAGCAGCTGCTCAAAAGGCTGCGATTGAAGTCCTTATGGATGAACCAGAACACCATGCTAAACTTTGGGATAACACCAATTATTTCAGAAATGAACTCCAATCACTTGGCTTTGACACGGGGATGTCAACCACTCCAATTATTCCAATCATGTGCGGGGAATCATCCACTGCAAAACAAATGACAAATTTGTTGCAAAAAGAAGGGGTCATGGCTGGAGCCATTGTATTTCCAATGGTCGCTCGAGACAAAGCCAGAATTCGAACGCAAATGTCAGCAGGTCTATCAAGAGACGATTTGGATGAAGTATTGAGACTGCTCGAATCGATTGGTCCAAAAGTTGGAATCATCTGATTATTCAGATTCAAAAGCATCGACGACTTCGAGCAACTCAGTGTCATCTCCAGCCATTTCTGCTGCGCTATTATCGTCAACATCTTCCAGTGTTTTGACACCTTCAAACGGATTTGCTCCTTCATCAAGCATGCACAAGAGTCTCCAACGAGGAGCCCAAGACAGATGTACGTAAGCAGGGCCAGGTAAGAGAAGAATGAACATTGATATCGAACTTGAAATCTCAAGCACGTCTGCAAAATCAAGCCCAAGTAGCCCAAGACCGATAAAAGGCATAGGATAGAGAATTATTCGAGGAGGGGCAATCGGCATACGCTTGGTAAATGATACCAAAATCAATGAAGCAAAACCGAGAAATAAACACGCTGCCATGAACAAAGCAGAGAAAAAAATCCAATTCGATAAGGCCTCATTGAATGAATCAAATTTTAACGAGTATGGAAGGATTAGAGCCAGACTGATCAGTAGGCCATAGAACGCACCAATATTTCCAGGATGGGATAACCATAATGGCAAGCGGGAGAAACGGCGGGATAATGAGGTTCCAAACAACAATTCCTGTTGCGGAGCACTCAGTTCAGAGACGTGGTCAGACCACTTGCTAGGAACATCCATAACTCTCCGGGAGAGAGTAGAGGTTTTCAATCCACCCTCTCATGATTCATGATAAAGGCTTATTCTTGACCCTTCAGTTTTTTAGCAATTGGTCCTAAAGCGTCTTTCGTATCATCCTCATCCGGCCAATCTCGCTTCAGCAATCCAGAATCGATTGATTCTCTTTTACGAGCATCTTCAATATCATCCTGCTCTCCGTTGCGAGCATCCCTAAGAGCAAGTGCTTGATTTAACAAAGCCATGGTTCTTCTCAACGAATAATTTTGTGAGCGTTGTTCTGTTAAATAACCGAAAATCGAATAGTTGTCGTCAAGAGCGACAAGATTGAATCCTTTCAGCAAATCATCTTCAACCAATCGATATCTGTACTTGCCAGCAGGTTCCCAGCGGCCATCATGAAGACGAATTGATACTTTGGCTTCTTTATCACTCAACAATTCCATCAAAGGATGTGCTGGATTCACTGCAAAGGGAATGGTGCTCCAATCAACCCATCGCCGCCAACTGATCATCAGTGTAAGAAGAAGCAGGATGAATAAGAAACCCCGAACTGGCCAATAAGGAACGAAGACAAAACACAATTGAATGGTGAGGATAATGACAGCAGATTGAATCTGGATTGCTCGTCCTTTTCGCAAAGCTTGAGGCGTTTCTGAAAATCGAATGAAACCATCATCGAGCCCATCTGTAAATTTAGTCAGTTCAATCCCCCCGCTCAAGTAGCGGTATGCGTACACCTTCATAGGTTTCATTCCAATGATCAACATCATCCACAAATCGTTTAATTTGTTCCAAATGAGTTGGAATATCGATATCCCAGAGTTGTGTCCAGACGTTTAATTTGGGAACAATTTTCTCCCATTGGTTCAAAACACCTCTCTTCTTTTCCCGCTGATGATTATAGAGAAGAGCTGCAGTTTGAATCAATCCTTGAATTCCTAATATTTCAGAACGAGGCGCTTCTCGTCGCTTCAGAGAATTCCATAGATCTTCCCACGATTCGTGAGCATGCCAATATCGGGCTGAATCAAACTCCTGAATCCCTTCTTTTAGAAGAGCATCTTCAACCTCAGTAAGTGGTGATGCCTCCATGTATGGCCTAAGACGTTCTCTGTTGAAATCCTTCGGTTTTGGCCAATTGGGGCACACACTTCAAAAGATGAAAGGAAATCTAAGGGTTTGAGGGGTGAGCCAAATGTTCGATTTCAAACCTGGAGATGTTCTTGAAACTCGGAACGGTGGAGCGAATACGCTACGACACCTCGCACAAGAATTAGCAACTCTTGAGAGGAATGGTTCAATCCAAATTGAACGCCGTATTCCTGAAATTGGCGTGAGAATAGGACACTTACTCATCTTTGATGGAACGCTTGCAAGCGCTTTCCACCAAGCTGATACGGTGAGGTTTGGAATTGAAGCATTACTTGAAATCGAATCAGATGCTTCGGCTTTAGATGCCACTGTGAGTCTTCATGAAATGTCAGAGGATGTGTTTCTTACGACCTCTATCGCCTATCCCGAAGCAAATCTCGTTGATCCCAAAAAAGAACAGATTCGTGATGAAGCATGGTGGGCGAATGTGCGTGCACCGGCTCGAAGACTTGACCGAGATGAAAAATTGCCAGAACTAAAAGCAACGGTTGAAACCCCTGAATTTATTCGTCATAAAACTCAAGCACGAATACAAAATCTTACTGGACCTGTTCTCAAGAGAGGGCAAACACTTTTGGAAGATGCTGTCGAACCAACTGCGATATTCAATCTTGCAAGGGCTCTTGGGAATCATGGACGTCCACTCTTAGTCATCAGCAGGCAATCGCCTGAGCGACTCAAAGTCAACCATCAAATCGAACTTCAACATTGCAAATGGTTAACAGAAAAGCAACATGAATCCACCCTTGAACCTTCTCTCGAATCCATACGAAAGGAGATTAGCTCTTTTTTCCATGACAATTTACGAGCAGCACTTGTTCTCGAAGGTATCGAATATCTGTCGGGTATTCATGGTGAAAATCAAGTCATCGAGATGGTGCGCGGAATTGTGGATGAAACCCGTTATACGGATAATCTCTTACTCCTTACAACAAATCTTGAGGCATTTACACAGATTCAGCGTTCAAGATTAAATCGAGAACTTGAGAAAATTGAAACCTCTCAAATCAACACATGGCTACTGGATGAGGAATTCCTTCTCGATCATCCGTTCTGCCAACCACCTGATAAAGAAGAACTTGCTTGGATTGAAGAACATCTTCGAGAAAGTCTTGCTGGACTTCGAACCGATGAGCCGGAACCAATTCAACAAGAAGTTGAACAAATACCTCTACCAACACCCGAAGAGATGACTGTCGAAGGAGAGGAAATAACGACAATACTTGATGAGCCTGTTGAGACAATTGAAATTGAAGAAGAGATTCAAGTCATCCAACATGAGCCAATTCCAGAACCTAAGAGACCACGTACTGCCCAACGCATCGTTCGTCGAAAAAAGAGCATGTCTCGTAAGAATGGAAACAAGCGAGTTGAAAAACTGAAAGCGGCTTCAAAACGGATTGTGGACGTAGGCTCTTTCGCCTCAAATTCAAGTCGTTCATCTGGCCTCGATCATCTTGCAAAAGCCGCATCTGGGGCAAAGGAAGGTCGCTTTCCAGAACAAAAGAAACCACTTACTTCTCAACGATTGACTAAAGCAGCAGGGAGTTCAGCTTCCAAAAAACACCTCACGTTACCGCCAATAAAAACCACAAAAACACTTGCTGTAAAACAATCACCAGCGCATGTGGAAACAAAGGCCAAAAAACCGACATCACCGCATGCACGAGAACATGCTTCAGCCATTCAGCAACAGGATCCCATCAAGGACTTCCGAAATGAACCTGATTTTGAGGATTCTGACACGGAGGAGATTGTATGAGCATCGAACGTACAAACCGACTCAAAGTTGCGCTTCAAAAAGCCAAAGCAAATCTTCCAGAAAGAGAAAATTCAACTTCTGAAAATCGTTCCCAGTTGGGCCGTCTCCTCAACAAGCCTTCATCTCTTGAGAAGAATAGATCCTTGCTAGCCAATCAACCAATCCCAGAACGCCCAATCATTGATGAAATCTCAAGGGAAACATTTGGAGAGGATGTTGAATATATTCCAAAACTCAATCTAAGAGAGAATCATCATTCTCAATCCACTGCAGAAATCGTCGCATCACGTTTGAAAAATATGAGAGAGAGAGTTCGGATTGAACCCGATACGCCGCTTGGAACACGCGTTGGATTCTCTGTCGATGGAAAACCATTATGGGCATCAATTATCGATGAACAACGCCAATATTCATCACATTCATTGAACGAAGAAATCGCACCTTTGCAACCTCATCATCGACTTCACCACAGCAATCTTGCGCCCGCACAATCAATGTGGCCATTACAGCTTCAAATTAGCGAAAAGAACACATTCAAGCAATGGCGAGTCTATCGCGAAAACAAAGGTTCTACACAAGCATGTGAAGTCATCATCGACCAACTAGGAAATCGAATCAATCCTTTACTCATCATTGGGCCAAATGGGACCGGGAAGAGTCATCTCTTGCATGCTACTGGACAAAGTGTTCTGCGATATTATGACAATGAAGTTCGGATAATACGGGGTACTGAGTTGATCAGTGCAAGTACCCTGCCCAAGGATTGGCATGAAGCATTAGCGCAGACTGGTTTACTTCTTGTTGATGATCTTCATCTCGTATCCGAAAATGAGGAGATATCGACAACATTGGGCCATCTTATCGATCACAGCCTCAACCTTGGCATTCAAGTTGTGGCAACATCATTAACCAATCCTGATTCATGGGCATCATCAAGACTTTGGGATGTTATGAAAAAATCATCCGTCGTCGAATTATCACCAATTTCATCTGCCAGTCTCGCCCTCCACATTAAGCGAGAAAGTTCGCTTAAAGGTTTGCTGCTTGAGGATGCTCACATCATGCACCTTTTGGAACATACAGGTAACGACTGGAGAAGTGTCAATTCCTCGATAGCGATACTTGCAAACGCCAATGAAAAAGGAGATGTCGTCTACCAACCCGAAGATGTACTGCGAATTCTTGCCAACAAACCAAAGCAAGAAGAACACTCTTTCGAACGAAGTGGTACGAATATTACCCTCGCAACCGATATTGTTCGAACTGCAACAGATGTCATTTATTCCGATAAGGACGTTGGAGGAATTGAATTACATTCGACTTTGATTGATTTACCAGAAGACGATTGGGAACCGAAAATGGTTACAGTCGATGAGATTCATAGAGCGAATGATTTGATTGAACAACACCTCAAAACAACGCTGGATGAGTTGACTCCAGAGGCACCAAGTGTACTCGATGCAGATGCGAGAGATCGCCATCTAACACATCAACTTGGTCAATTGAACGAGAGCGACATCCACTCGACTGTTGATGTGATGGTTGGAATTGATACTGAAATCGATCGAGTCATCGCTGAAAGAGAGCAACAAATGGTAAGGGATGACCTACGTCTTCGTCATCTTGAAACACAGATGGAGGCTTTACTCGAGCGAACCTCCAGTGCTGATGCAAACGAACTCATCGATATCGTCGATGAATTGCGACATATCGAGCATGAATTAGGTCTTGTGAGCGAAGATGCAATGGAAGCGTTTGAATTGGAAGATGAAGAAGCAAAGGAGATCGTCCGTTTGGCTCGAATTCGACCTAAAGCAGTCCTAACTGGTGAGGAAGAATGAGAGGCGCATGGTGGGCAAAGGGAGTCCCTTTCCAATGCCAGCCTGATTGTGGCCGGTGTTGTGATCAACCTGGAGGCATCGTCTATCTCGCCCCAACTGATGCGGAAAAACTTGCAGAACATGCAAAAATGGATGTTGAATCGTGGCTAAAGCGAGATTGCACAAAAACTCTTGATGGCCGCTATATTCTTCGTTCACGTCAAGGTGACGGCGTTTGTATTTATTTGAATGAACAAAAGCAATGCAATGTCTATCAATCACGACCACAGCAGTGCAAAGCATTTCCGTGGTGGGCAGAAAATCTACGAAGTCAACGTTCATGGAATCAAGTCAAGGAGTCCTGCCCTGGACTTACGGCTGAAGATGCAATCCTTATCTCTGGAGAAGAAATTAAACTTCACGTCCATGCAGATCGACAATCAACTCGTGGATTTCGAACATGGACATAGTTGCTATTAGGTGTAATTTGCAACACCGAATAGTTGGTTTTGAGTAATTTCCTTTATACGGATGACCTGATTCGGATGATACGGTGAGACAGTGACTGATGAGGCAAAGCATCTACTTAAGTTGACTGAAAAGCACCTAGACATTGGCATGCGTGGCATTCCAGTCGGTACATGCCGTACTTCATACGTAACCCCTGGTGAAGGAGTTCATTATTGCGGATATCCTATCTCTGAACTTGCAGAAATGGAACCAGAAGTCGTTGTATATCTCTTACATAACAAGGAACTTCCTACTGATGAACAATCAGCGGAATTCAAGAGTGAACTCGCACGACGTGCTGAAATGCCTGGAGATTTGTCGCCGATTTTTTCAACACTTCCAAAGGATGGCCATCCAATGGATTGGTTGTCCATTGGAATTCACGCACTAGGAATGATGGATTGTAAGAACGATTGGCAGGAAGATGCGCTCAATTTATTGGCACGTATGCCTCGATTGATGGGCCTCCTGTTCCGTTACAGAGAAGGTCGAATCGACAATATTCCGCACGATGATACGTCTCTGAGTATGGTTGAGCGATTTACAAACACATTGCAGCTCGAAGGTGTGGATCAAGAGAAACTTGCAAAGATTATTTCGGTGTATCTTGTCCTCCATATGGACCATGGTGGCGGTAATCTCTCAACATTCGTAGGCAAAGCCGTAGCAAGCGGTCACGCGACCCTCTACTCATCCATTGCGAGTTCGATGAATGCTCTCAGCGGCCCTCTGCATGGACGAGCCAATCAATCCTGTCTCGAATTTGTCCTTCGTGTTGGAACATCTAATCCAGAAGAGGTTGAACACTTTGTTCGAAAAGAACTTGAGGAAGGCCGTCCAGTCTTCGGATTCGGACACGCAGTCCTTCGTTCAGAAGATCCAAGAGCGACGGTACAATTTGCACTGGGAGAGAAACTTTGTCCTAACGATGAGAACTTCAAAATCATCAGAACTCTCAGAGAAGTTGCGCCAAGAGTCTTATCTGAAAATCCTAAAATCTCCAATCCAAACGCAAATGTTGACATTGCATCTGGCGCATTGCTTCATCATGTAGGATTAACCAATCCAAGTTATTACACCACATTCTTTGGTTGGGCAAGAGTCATCGGTATTGGTGCTCAGATCTTCGACGAGCGTGTGGTCATGCGTAACGGAAAAGGAGTCCCGATTTATCGGCCCAAGTATATCGCAAGAGAGCAATCCCTGCGCCATATTGAATGATTAGGAATTCATGTCAATTTCGACATAGCCATCATTCTCTCGTACATCATACGTCTTTAGTGAAGATGGTTTTCTGATCTTACCAAGAATCTTACCATACAGTGGGAAGTAAGGGGCTGGAGACCATTCATTTACTGAACCATCTTCAGGATGGTATGAACTTTGGTGAAGTGGGCATCGCAGACATCCATCCTTGATTTTCCCGCCCCAATGTAGCGGCCAGGCCATGTGTCTGCATAGTGCATTTGTTCCAAATATGCCTTCCTCTGTGCGCATCACTGCAACCATTTTTGCACCAATGGCCTTGCCTTTGACTTTATTCATTTTTAATTTTGAACTTTTGCAAACTTTTTTCCAACGGCGCTCTTGCTCGGACATACCATCCCATGACCTATCCTGCTTATCAATAAGTGTTCAAAATCGCATACTGTTTTGTTTCAAATCTGGAACACTCATTTATACCTCATTGCAGGAGATTCATCTTATGGAGAATCCATTCAACGCACTCACAGAGGTATCTGTTACTCGGCCAAAGACCACAATTGCGGTTATTCTTGTTCTTACAATGGCCCTGGCATCTATGGCGCAATTCATCAATTTTGATAACAGTGAAGATGCCTTTTATCCTCAAAATGATACGACAGAACTCCTCTACGAGATTGAAGACCGGTATCAAGCATCACTTGACTTCATTCGAGTTATCGATGAAATTGAGCCTGGGGATATGAAAATAGAATCGTCTTGGAACCAATTCGCCATCATAGAGGCCAACCTCTCCACCGATGAGACGTTCCTGTCATACCACGAGCCATTGTTTGGCGGAAAGGCTACCAGTGGCCCAGCAGGCTCGGCTCTGTTTTGGCTTAACACCCAAGACCCCGTAACGACTCAAGAATGGAGAGATGAACTTAGCCTTCACCTTGTCAATGCTACAATTGCTGAGGAGGATAATTTTTCAGCAGCCCTCAATGATTTGTCATCAGCCATTGCAATGATCCCCTCCCCAAGAGGTCCTACGGCGCAAGAATTGATCGATTGGGAACCTGGCCAAGTTGAGTTATGGCAGCAACGAATGGATGATAAACAATCGATTACGGTTGAACTCGGAGTAATTCAAGGTCAAATTCAAGCACTAATTTCAGCTCGAACCAGTCCAAATGAAGCAGGTCCACTGGCCGCAGTAACTGGGCCTTTACAAGGTACGATTGGAACGTATATTGGTCTTCAAAACATCGACCATAAAGGGAACATCATCAGCACCATGCCTGCCGAAGATAAGACTAGTCCTTGGGAAAGCGATGGACCAATCCTCATCAGTTTGGTCATTTCAACCGATGCGAGTAATTACGAGGATGCCGAAATCATCGGAGATGTTCAAGAACTCGTAACAGAATGGTCACAGGACAGTCTTGAAGAAATAAAATTGTCAACAGGTGATGATGAATTGCGTGTCTTTACATTCTCAGCGTTCCAATATCAACAAAGTGCAAACATTGGAAAGGAGATCGGCATACTTACATCGCTTGCTCTTCTGTTCTTGACCGCTATTCTATATCTGAAGTTCAGATCTGTGCTTGACACTGGATACGTCATCGGGTTGACAGTCCTAGCAATCTTAGCCACATATGGAGCTGCTGGCGTCTTCAAACTCACGTTCAATGCAGCAATGAACAGCATTCCGATTCTTCTTCTTGCCATTGGAGTGGATTATGGAATTCACGTCGTTACCAGAATTAGAGAAGTTATGCAGGATATCGAAAGGGAGGATCCTAAGGGCAGATTGACACTTAGAGATTTCGAACCAGAGGTTCGCAGAAAGGCCATCAGAACTGGAGCAGTGTTAACATCTGCAGCACTTGTCATTGCTATTTTCACGGACATGGTCGGTTTCCTATCCTTCAGATTGTCATCACAAATGTTCCTCGTTAACTTCGGTACAGTCATCGCCTTAGGATTGTTTGCCATCTATGTATTGAGCATATCATTGCTCCCTGCTCTGATGGAAACGTTCCCAAGCAAGGCTCTTCCATTGAAGAAATCGGGTGCTATGAATGAAACAAAACTTACTCGCAAGATTGGAGATATGGCACAACACCAGCCCCTTTACGTCATCATCGTAACTGCAATTCTATCACTTCCAATGCTTTACGGCATGAGCACGCTCGAAGTTGGATTTGATACACAAGGACAATTTGATGATTCTCTAGAAGTCGTTCAGGATTTCCTCATGATCGCTGAAGAATTTCAAAGCAGCCCCACTCCACTGTATGTTGTTCTTGAAGGAGAAATCCTATCTCCTCAAGGATTTGAAGCGTATAATATCGCTATAGCCACGTTACAAGAAACCGAAGGTGTCACTGGAGTTCCTACGGGATTATGGGACACCCTTGAAACATCTCGAACCTCGAATACCGCTCTTGATATATTGATGACGAATCTATCATCAAATCCTGAAAGTTATGAGCAGCTCAAAACCTATTTGCTTGAGGATTCAACTGGACGAAACATCACTGATTCCTTGCTTCATACCGATGGCCAACAAACGATTCTTTCTTTCCAAGCGAGTACATTGGATTGGAAGGACACAGTAGATTTTGAAACTAGTCTTAGCGACGCACTCGCTGAATCTGCATCAAGTGCAGATGGTTCATACTCCATGGAATTGAGTGGACGTGCGTTAATTCTTGCTCAAATTAGTGCAGATGTAGCTGTATCAGCAGTTACGTCTACAGCGATTGTTGCTGGTACAATCTTGATTGTTTTGGTTTTGATTCAACTCATTCGAACAGGTGATTTATTCCAGAGCGTACAAAGAGGAGTCGTCACATGGATTCCATTGATCATGGTTGTTTTGTGGGTGTATGGTATCATGGGACTTGCTGGGTATCAATTGAATTCACAAACGGTTACCATCGGTGCACTTGCTCTCGGATTAGGAGTCGATTATGCAGTTCACTATGTCATTCGATTGGAAGAAGAAGCAGAATTGCATCCTGAGAAAGACATTGCAGAATGGACTTCGAAGACCACTGCTACGACTGGAAGAGCAATGTTTGGAGCGGCTCTAAGTACAGCAGGTGGATTTGCAATTCTCAACTTTTCAGGATTACTTCCACTGCGATTATTTGGCCAGGTATTTATCGTAGCGATCAGTCTAGCAATGGTCTCAAGCGTTACACTTCTTCCTGCTTTGTATGGGCCCTTTTTGCGCAGAGATGCAAAGAACCATTTGAAGCATCACGAGAGCGAATGAGTTGACAACACTGGACGTTGGGTTTTCCCAGAACCACGATGACCAATCATACGGACAAATTCCCATGGCATACTATTGCTGGTCTTTGTTTGTTCCATCATCTCATCAATCGAAGGTTGCCAATTCCATTTGGCTTTCCAGTAAGAGAGCAATTCACGACGACGAGACGAATCTGTTTCATTCCATGGGCAAACATCGTTTTTGAGTTCTGAGAGGACAAGGAGATGATTGCCCTCATTACTTTCATCGAGGAGTTGTTGTTGTTTTTCGTCGAGAGGGAGAGTCGCTGGTTGTTGCCATCGAGCATGTCCACTTGGCAGCCACGTAAGTTCAGGATCGCTATAGTCCGTGAGTGCAGATAAGCCTGCATTGAGTACAGAATGTTCTACATGAGGTTTTACTGGCCAAAGATAAACTGGGAACCCTTGTCGTTGCTTCGTCAAAGTCTCGAGTTGTTTTCCATGCAAACCAACTGTTTTCCCAAGAGGAATACGATTAGAAGGCGATACAAGATATTCAATCGCACATGGCATCATCGGTGAACCATTTTTCTGATGATTCTTCTTCAATCGATGAAATGAATTTGAAACAAACTCAGGCAATGCTAATGTTCGATGCGTTCTTCTTCCTCCGAAGGGGCGAATGTTCGGCCGTAGGGATGACCATGGTCCTTTCACACCACCGAATTTCGTAGCGTTGTCCATTCGAGAATGAAAGGCGTAGTGAACAATTGAATCAAGTGGAATAGAATATTGCTCGAGCAGTTGTTCTGCTTGATGCATTGTTTCCCCTACATGTAGGTCATGTTTCTTGCGAGCGAAAAGTCCTCCCGAACGCTTGACCTTCAGGCTCGGACGTTTTGTTTCGACCACGAGGACTTTCCCCTCTTCGCAAACTGAATTTTGAATATCGGAATGTTCCAAAAGCTGCTCAAATGAACAGAATCCAAACTCCTGAAGTTCATCCAAAGTCCAATCTTCAACGTAAGGCGAGCGTCCTGATAACCTGTGAGGGTCAACTGAAACAGTTCGGTCATGATGGATAACGACCTGATTGTCGCTTGTCAGACGGATATCAAACTCAATTCCATCAAACAGACGCATGCCGTGGACGAGGCTTGAGAGAGTATTTTCTGGAGATTGAACATACATCGGTTTCATCCAACCTAAACGACTCCTCTTTTTCAATCCCCGCTCAACAAAGGCGAGTTCAATTAACCTCATTATTGCTCATAGTTGGTAAAACCTCTATATGAGCAATCTTCGCAGGGTGGCTATGAGTCCATGGACAATCATGATGGGCATGATATTGCTTTTGACTCCAGTTGTCTGCTATATCTTCTCCTTGAATCAAAAATCATCAAGGTTGCCATTTGGAAAATGGGTTCAAACAATTCATGAACAACGATATTACATTCACGCGATGGGATACATTGTCATCATCAATTGGAAAGGGCTAACTGATCGATTAAATGAGCCCATAAAATCAACCGTCGGTCATTGGACTGATACCGTTCACGCACTAGAAGGAAATTTTGTCTTATGGATTCAAACCACGTTTGAGAATGACGTCCTCACAGCGTTCCTTAACTTCCATTACCTCTTTGTTTACCTCTTCTTAATCTACGTGACAACAGTGTACTATGCGTACACAAGCGACCGGGACATGACCGATAAAGTCACGATGAATTATCTTCTCATCTATGCGCTGGCTGTACCGTATTATCTCTTCTTTAATGTCGAAGTCACTTCATCTTGGATTCCAGGTATGGATGCATTGTTGTACCATGATGGAATGTATTCCACATTCTATGCCACCCACGATCCGCTTGACAATGCAGTTCCATCACTTCACGTCGCCATTCCATTCGGCATCTTGATGCTCAATTATCTTCATGTCAAACAGAAAGGAATCGAGATGAAAGATTGGAGACATTATCGTTACCATATGTTCATTCTCATCAATACAATCGTTTTCATTTTTGCGATCCTCTATCTGGGAATACACTGGGTGGCAGACATACCTTTGGGCATTCTTGTAGGAGGAATAGGGGCATTGTTCATCCACCATTTGCAACCTCGCTTGAGAAATGATTTCGGACCCATGCTCAAGGGAGTTTCCAAAGAGAAGGTACGGAAACACATCTTCGTAGAAGGAACAATTTTCCTGATCATAATGGCAGCGATAATGGGAGCAATCAACTATCAAGACTCAACAAACGATGACCAAGCATCGTTCCGACTTGGATCAGGAGACACTGTTCATGACCTCATCCATGAGATGGGGCCTGAGTTATCTGTCATGACCACGATCAATAACATGGACAGTTCTCATACCCTTGAATACGCCATCATCACCGTCGATCTTGCACAACCTGGATTTGAGGACTTTAGCATCGATTGGAATACAATGCAAGGTTTAGCAAATGAGTATTGCACACAAGATGTCGCTTGTGTTGCTTCCCTGTTGCCGGGTGAAAAAATCGATTTACGTCTTATTTCACCAAATGTGTTTACGTTTATATTCCTCCATCATAGTGGAGATGATGGAGTGATGGAAGTCCAAATTATTTCAGAATATGAGGAATCTTCAACCGCAATGAACAAAGCGATTGCTCTATCGATGCCATCCCTTTACATCACTGGTTTTGTCATCTACAGGTTGTTGCGACTAAGTCAAAATGGAAGGAATTGGTACGATTCTACACCATCCCACACTTGGGAAGAGGAATGAGCATTCCCTTATTGGGAGGCATCTCGTGGGCTCAACATGGCGTCCAAGACTTCTCTCGAAGACGCTGTTACGGAATTGATGGATTCTCCTGGTGGAGAACTGCTCTCCTCGATCAGAATCCATCTCCGTAAGAGGGCTTTTGCTCTATTTGGACTCTTCCTAGCGGGATTGGTTGCAGGTTTCCCAATCGCCAAAAGCATCATCAAATGGATCATTCATGAACAACGACTCCCAGAAGATGTCAGTGTTATCGTCACTTCCCCTGTTGAATTTATTATGTTGCAAATTCAATTATCAGCAAGTTTGGGGATTTTTCTTGCATTCACATTCCTAATCATCGAAGCATCTCTCAAAGGTGTAAAGCACCCAGTCGTTAAAGCGCGAGTCGCTGAATTAGATATGAAAGTACCAAGGCCATCCACAACGATGGTTCTCTATGTAGCATCCAGCATAGTTCTTGCCTTCTTAGGAATCATCTATGCATGGGAATTGCTTACTCCAATGCTTCTAGAATATCTGAGTACTGATGCACAAGAGGCAGGTCTTTCGACGCAATGGAAATTGGGGGCATATGTTGGTTTTGTACTTAATTTAGCGATTGCATCAGCTATTGGGTTTCAAGCACCGGTGATTACAATGCTCGCATTACGAGTAGGGATGGTTGATCCAAAAACAATTACAATGTATCGAAAACACATTTGGTTCTGTTCATTTTTGGTTGGTGCAATGTTCTCTCCACCAGACCCACTTTCTCTCTTCTTGGTAGCATTACCAATTATTCTTTTGTTCGAACTATCGCTCATCATTGACCGTTTATTGCCGAAGAGATGAGATGAGGAAGTGATGATTCTACAACTGGCATGTGGCCTGGTCGATGGCCCCATTCAGGTGTGTGAAAGTCTGAACCGACGGTCACACCCAATCCAGCCTTGGTAGCAGCTTGCCAGATGGAGTGACGCTCTTCATCAGAATGACTGCGATGAAAAGCCTCGATTGCATCAACCTTTGATTCCTTAAGATGCTGAACGAGTTGTTCGTAATCAACCCCATAGTAACGAGGATGCGCTAGAGAGGTGATCCCTCCAGCAGCATGAACCAGACGCGTGGCCTCTGCAAGTGATGGCTTTGGCCGAACAACACTGCATGGGCGTCCATCCCCAAGCCACAAATCAAACGCTTCATTCATTGAACTTACATGCCCAGCATCGACCATGGCTTGGGCTAAATGTGGGCGACCTACGCTTCCTTGAGCCCGATTGAGCACATCATCAATTTTGATGTTCATTCCAAAACCGTTGACCAATTGAATCATTTCAAGCATGCGAGGAACTCTGTCATCTTGTAGAGGTTCAAGCCATTCTTTGAACAAACGAAGGCCCTTTGGATTCGGATCGTATGGGAAATATGCAAGTAAATGCCAAGATGTTGGAGTTCGATCTCGACCTGATTGGGAAAGCATGCCTTCATCCCATGGCAATTCTACATCACATGTCAACTCGACACCGGGTACAAATTCAATCCCATGCGCAAGTGCTGAATCTTTGGCTTCACCCCAACCAGAAATGGTGTCATGATCCGTTAAGGACCAAACCTTAACCCCTTCAGATGCCATTTTTAGGGCCAGTTCTTCGACGCTCAATGAACCATCACTATGCGTCGTATGAGAGTGAAGATCGTATCGTTCGCTCCATTTCATAATCATTCCTCACGCCTAGTTCTTTTGAATCTCTCGCCCATTATTCAAAACAAATCGTCGAGATTTGGAAGTTCTGGCAACTCTTTACCAGGCTCATCAAATAAAGAATCAAGATCAGGTAATGCAGGAACATTCATCGGTTGCTCATCAAAGTCGGGGAGTTTTGGTAAAGGAATACTTGCAGGGCCATCAGAAACAAATTCGGTTTGAGTCTTACGAACTGGAGATTCTTTGGAGGCAACAACGCCTGGCAAAGGGATGTATGCAGGGCCATCAGAAACGAAATTACGCCCATCATCAACAGCATGTTGCTCTTTTATTGATTGTTCAGTCAGAGCATTTTTCGGTGATAATTGGAGTGTTTCGGAGTCAATATTTGTCCGCTCAAGTTGCTCAGTTTCCATGGTGGATTCAGAAACGGTTGAGTTTCTTTCTGCTACAACTGCGGATGCATATGCGCCCAAGGAACCTGAGGAAAGAGATGTGATAGCATTTGAAACAGATTGTTGATCTATTTGTTTTTCATCTGTGCCAAGAACTGAAGAGACGATGCTCAACGTTCGTTGATTGTTTGAAGGAGAATAATTGTTGGATACGGGAGTAGCAACACTTTCAAACGATGCGAATTGCTCAGCAACAGTCGGTTGTTTTGGTAATTCTGGAACTGGACGTAGCTGGCGACCCCAGAGAGAAACCACTACGAGGAAAAAGGTAGCAATTGCCCAAACGGTTTCCTGTAGTTCCCAAGTAGTATTCCCCCAATAAGATTCAACTCCATCAGTAAACAAATCTTTCACAAACGGAATAAGAAGAATTCGTTTCCCTTCATGACCAGGATATTTTCCGGAAAAGGCATTGAATAGAAGTGTTATTGCAAAAAGAACAGAAAGGGCGGTTGCAAATTTTGCAATCCTAGGTGCCTTCTGCTCCATATGAATCCCATCAATCCTTAGACATCATTTCAGCAGAAGTCACTGTGTTGGCCATGAGCATTGCTACGGTCATTGGACCCACACCTCCAGGTACTGGTGAGAGTAACGATGCAGTCTGTGCAACATCAGGATGAACATCCCCTGCAAGTCTCCATCCGCGTTCTCGAGATGAATCATCAACTCGATTAATTCCAACATCGACAACGATAGCCCCTGGCTTTACCCAGTCTGATTTCACCATCTCTGGACGACCTACAGCTGCAATCAGAACATCTGCTTCACGACATTCTGCTTGTGCATCTTTTGTCCTTGAATGAACAATCGTAACAGTTGCATCAGCACCCTTTGCGGCCATCAGCAGTGCTTGAGGCATACCGACATTGAACGAACGTCCTAGGACTACCGCCTTCTTTCCAGTCAAATCGACATTTGCCCAACTCAACATTTCCATGACACCAGAAGGTGTGCAAGGCACCATTCCATCGGACCGGCCTTGAACAAGACGACCAAGATTGACTGGATGGAATCCATCAACATCCTTACGCGGATCAATTAATTCAGTAAGCATCTCTTCATCCATATGCTTGGGCAAAGGTGATTGAATGAGTATTCCATGAAGATCATCTTGACTATTCATGTCGAGGATGTGTTGAATGACAACCTCTTGATCTGTATCTGCAGGTAATTCAACATGTGTTGATTTTATGCCTAAACGTCCACAAGAACGCACTTTGTTGTTTACATAGACATGAGATGCAGGATCATCGCCTACAATAATGACGGCAAGATGAGGTTGTACCGAACATTTCGATATTCGATTTTTCAAGCGCTCTTCTAGGTCAGCAGCACATGCTTTGCCGTCGATTCGAGTTGCGCTCATGGCCCGTCGTATGACTAATTCGGTTTGAGCATTCGCATTCAGTAGGGTTGAAATTTTGGAGCCAACGGAGGGACTCGAACCCCCGACCGCCTGATTACAAATCAGGCGCACTACCAGCTATGCTACGTTGGCCTTGTTACGCCATTCACATCCCCTTCATGAAGGAAACGGTCTAAACTCGACAAGGTCAATAGGTAAACCCACTTCCGATGGATATGGACGAAGCACCTGGAGAGTCTCTCATTAACGCCCTTGCTTCAACCAGAATTGGTAATGATACCATCTTCAGTTGGTTTGCTCGCTACCAGCAAGCCAAGAGTGAAGGTCATGATGCAGTCAACGGAACAGTTGGTTCACTTCTCGAGGATAATGGACAACTCGCTATCAATCATGTCGTCGATGAGATGCTTCGAAAAGCACCTCCTATGGAATTTGCATCTTATGCTCCATTGAAGGGTTTGCCTAGTTTTCTTGACTTGAGTATCTCGCTTGCTCTTGGAGAACACAGATCTTCTTTGGAAGAAATGGGGTTCGCGTTCACATCAACCGCCACACCAGGAGGATCAGGAGCACTGTTCTTAGCGGCTTCAAATCTCTGTGAACGCGGAGAAGCCATTCTTCTTCGAGACCGCCATTGGGGTCCTTATGCTGGATTTTTGAAAGGCTGTGGCCTTGAAATGGCAACTTGGCCACTTCTTCCTGAAGAGGGAAGTGAATATCCATTCTTTGCAGATACTGCTTTTGAAAATGAAGTCGAACAACTAGCCTCAACTCAGAGCACCGTCATGGTTTGGCTGAACGATCCCGCTCACAATCCGACTGGGCTGACAATGTCATCAGAAGGACGAAGAGCTGCTCTTGATGTGATGATGGCAAGTGCGGCCAAACATCCAGAAGTAGGCCATACTCTTTTGCTAGATGTTGCATACAGTCTCTATGCTGATGAACCCCATGGATGGGGAGAAACCATTGTAGAAACCATGGAAGATGGAACACCATGGCCTGAGAATTTCCTCATCACTTATGCTGTTTCGATGTCCAAATCTCACACAGCATATGGATTGAGAACTGGAGCACTTATTGCCATTCATCCAGACCAGAACATCACTGAACGACTTCGTGGAATCTTCGGAGTCACTGGAAGACAGACCTGGTCAGCAGCGCCGAGACTTCTTCAATTCACGGCAGCAGAATTACACTCAAATCCAGAAACCGCTGCTGCTTGGTCGGATGAGAGATATCGTTTACAAGATCTCTTAATCGAGCGAAGAAATGCGTTTGTTGAAGCATGTCAAGAACTCAATGTACCAGTTAATCCAACACATGATGGATTCTTTGGGTGGCTTGAACACGAAGATCCGGAATCTATTACTGAGAAATGTGCAGCAGACCATGTCTATCTCGTACCACTGCGAGGAGGAGTCCGAATAGGACTGTGTGCAATACCGCTTTCGTCAATCAAGCGAGTTGTTCAAACGCTTCAAAAAGCACTCAACTGAGGGTCTTACTATGGTACGTAATGTACGAGAGAATTTCATTCTTTCAGGAATGATATGCATTGCTTTCGGGGCATTTCTAACCATTGGAGGCGTTTTGTCTATGGGTGCAGTCATAGGAATTTCAGGTGTTCTCCTCTTCATCATTGGAATGAGCACTCCGAGCAATCGGACTTTAGCTCCTGCTGAAATCGCCGCTTGGAAGCCATCAGCAGAACAACTCCCTGATGCAAACCGCATCATGTATCGAGTCGATGTCACCATCGACGAACCAAAGAAAACGACGATCCTCTGTGGGCCATGTGGAACTGTTACCGAGCTTGACGGAGATCGTCCAAAGGAATTCACCTGCCCATCATGCAACACCAAGTTGTATGAGGACGAAGAAGAATAATCACTTCTGTTCGAATTCGTACCCTTGCTGGGTTGTCTCTTGGGGCATCTGCTGAACAGGTTGTTGCATCTGTTGAACTGGCTGTTGCATTTGCTGAACTGGTTGTTGCATCATTTGTCCACCCATCATCTGTCCACCTTGTTGCATAACAACAGCAGGTTCCTTGCTTTTGAGAGTAAGTGCGAGAATCAAACCAATGAGAAGGAGAACCCCACCACAGATAGCGATAAGGATTCCACCAAGTGCTGCAAAGAAACCACCGACAGCTTCACCAATTTCATCCCCGGAATCGACGATGTATACTGTATGTCCCGAAGTTACTTCCCAGTTATAGATTCCACCATCATCATCAAAGAAACCAACACTTCCGACACTGTAGTAACCATCTACACCATCATCTTCGTTTGGTTCACTCCAGTAACAATCATCACTGTATTTTTCCTCTCCATTGTATGTTACAGATATTTCGAGATCCTCACAGGCAACGCTTTCACTTACCCAAACGGAGAATCCTAATCCAGAGTCAGATGCCGAAAAGGAACCAGATGTACCCGAATCTACGTTTTCTTCGGTGGGGTCAAAATCAGCTGCAACTGCTCCACCTACAATCAGCACAATTCCAATAATTGTGATTACTCCGCCTAAAATTAACAATACTTTACCTGCTGTGTGCATGACTTAGCCTTGTCATAGACAGGATATATACGTACTGTAAAAATTAGCTCGCCAATTAAACATCTTTCAGGTCGGTTTCTTGGCCACCAGTAGATGGGAGAGAATATGGTTCAAGAACCGTATCACTTGGCGCTTTTTGAGTGATTTGGCTTGTTGAAGAAGTCTTCTGTTGAATCACAAACTGCCCGTCTTGATTCATCATCATGGGCTGGACCGCTTCATCCTTAAGGGTAAATACCAGCACAATCCCTACAATGAGGAATATAATTCCACAACAAAGAGAACCAAATCCGCTAATGAATCCAAGCACTAGGAGTGCGATTGGTGTTCCTGCTTCACTCCAGTCGTTTTCATTTAGGACATACACTGGTTGATCTGATTCAAATGTAAAGACTCCAGCACCACAACCGTAACAAGCTCGACCAAGTTTAATGAACGAAGCATTCTCATGATAGAACACTTGATTGGTTGTCTCTTCATCACCACTCCAACATCCGAGATAAGGTTCAACCTCGTAAAAGAAGTCCCCTTCTAGAGAATGTACTGCTGAAGACCATTCTGCTCGAACAAGATTTGGTTTCTCTGTTATTGTAACATTTGTTGTTTCACAGTGATCCCATTTATTATCGCTGGCATTGAATTCGTTAACAAACTCTCCCTTTACAAAAAATACGAAGCCTGCATCCCCTTGGCCATCTTCATCAGCAACCATCAGAGTCCCATTTGTAACTTCTTCAAGTACGAAAACGGGTTGAGAGTCTTCGATATTATCAATCTGAGAAACTCCAAGGGCGACCCCACCAATTCCAACCAAAAGGAGTAGTCCTCCGATAATCAGGCAAACCTTGGCACGTGTGTCCATGGGAATCCTACGGAAAGGACCTTTTTAACGCTATAGGGACGCCTCAAATGAGGCGTCCCGAATAGGTTTCAAGCGTTGTTATTCAGAGCATTCACTCTTCATCTTTGCCAGCCATGACAAAGTGCATGATGATCAATGCAACACCACCGATGTAGAGCAAGAGCGCTACGTAATCGAATCCGTTGTCAAAGTTCATCCACCAGCCCATGTATTCTTGGTTCTGGACGATTGCACTTTCCATGTCTTCTGCATCATCGTCTTCAATCTCTGAAGACAATTGAATTTCAAACACTGGTTGCAAGTCTGTCATCTCTGGCGCTGTAGCCAAGTCAAGTCCAGTTCGTGTGTCCAGATAGAACGTTGAAGTGGAAGAACCTGAGATAATAAGTCCCGAGATCTCTTCAGACATCATTGAGATTTCTGTTCCAAAGTATACAGGCAGAGCAGGTGTTGTTGCGTCAAGGAGTGTAAAACTCTTGATCAACTTAGCTGTGATTGGGTTTGTAGTTGGGTCAATACTTGCAGTGCATTCGTCAACAGGAATTCCCTTTACGTCGCCAGTTCCATCGCAATCAACTGCTGTTACACCGTAGCCTCCAGCGTTAACCATGTCTCCACTTCCAGTAAGGAAGCCTCCAGTCGTCTCATTGAGGTTGACTGGAGTAATAAGTCCAAAGGTTGCTGCGAACATTGTGTTATCTCTCCATGAAAGTTGATTGGAACCATCTTCGCTGATTGCTTCGCCCTTGTCGCAATCTGAGTTGTGCCCAGTGCACTTGACGTAGACTGAAGCAGGGCCTGTGGAGATTCCACCTGATCCGAAGTAGGTTTGATTGGTTTCAAGTTTAGACCATCCCAAGGAAGGGTCAGTAACATCACCAGCAACGAATGCGCTGACAGGGTCTCTCCATCCAAAGAGCCAGTTGTCAAGAGGCATGGTCATGTATTGGCCACTGCTTCCAAAGGTGTCAACAAGGAATCCTGGGACGAAGTCGCCATAGATGACGCTCATCATGAGAACTCGAAGCGCATTTGCTGCGTTAGCATCGACACCGTAGAGTGCTTGAATTGTTGTAGCGTTCCATTCCATTGGAGCACCTGGGCCCATTGTTGCAAAGTCAATTGGAGGCGTCATGCCAGTTAATTCACCGAACAAGAACAGAGTTGCACCGGATGTTGTCGTTAGACCAAGAGGCCCGTAGAGAATGTTTCCAGAGACTGCTGCGTCAAGATCGATTGAAGGAGCGCCTTCTGATGCAGGAACAAGAGCTGTACCCCAAGCACCGCCAAGGTTTAGGCTGTTGTCGAGGTATCCACCATTGAGTGGATCTTCTGCTCCGAATGAGGTATTGATAAACAATGAAGCAGTCATATCACCGCTTCCTCCGAGGAGAATCATAGGTAATGAACTGCCATCGGTCATCCAATTTCCAGCCCATGTAGCAACTGCACCATAGGTCGCAGCATCAAGTCCGTAAGCACTCATAGCATCAGTTCCCATTCCGAGGAAGTTTGCAACACCGAACTCTGTTCCGTCTTCACTAATTTCGAGAAGACCTGTGATTACGTCATCACCTGGTGTTCCAAAGAGAAGCCCCATAGCCGCTGCATTATCCATTGTGATACCGAGGTGTGCCAAACGCGTGGATGCGTCAACTGAAGTTCCAGTTGTATCAAGCATCCATGCTGAATCGCCGCCACCAAGAGTTGCGAAGGTCATTCCGACTCCAGCGCACATAGCCCAATCTCGTGCAACAGTAGTTGCGTCGTCTGGACCAGTGTATTGCCAAATACTAGCACGTATGGAGGCATTTGTAACGTCCAGATGATCAGTTGGATTTGTAGGGAAGGAACTGCAATGTCCAGCGAGCATAGTTGTACCAAGTGAACCTGTGAGTGAAATATCTTCACCGCCAGGACCCATTGCTTCATAGAACGCATAGCCCATGTTTACATCAGCATCAGTAAAGTTAGCAGCGAAATCTCCGCCTAGCTGGAATGCAGTTGCATAAGGAGCCCCAGCGCTAGGTGCGAATTCGTCGTCATATCCAATCCAGAAGTTGTCTGCGAGTACATCTGGAGCGGCAGCAGCAGCCGCTTCTGGACTCATGCCGAAATCCATCTCGAGAAGCCCTGCTGTGTAAGCAAGGTTGCTTGTCATAGCAGCAGCAGTTGGCGCACCAGCAAAGAGACTCTCAAGGTCCTTAGCAAGCATACCTGCAGTGAATCCAGCCTTTGTGAGGCCCATGATTCCATCGATTGCAGTTCCTGTTGCTCCAACAACTTGAGGTTGGAAAGGAATGTTGAGTTGAGTGATTTCCATATCACATGGGTTGAGAGTTTCAGCAGAGCACTCGAATACTTGTGATTCGTTGTAGGTTAATGTACCTGCAGATTCATTGAACTCAATGATGTTACGAGTTGTTGTAATATCGTAAAGGAAAGGTCCAACCTTTTCATAGGCAGGATCGCTTCCGCTCATGACTTCATCGAGATTTGTTAGATTCCATGCGTAGTATGTCTTTTCAGAAGTACTTGTTGCCCAGTCTTCTTTTGCGGTGGTACAGTCGCTGTTTTCACAAGCTGAGTCATACGGATATGTCTCAAAATTGTCTTCCACTGCTTCTTCTACCATGCCTGTTGCTATCGGTGCCAGGACAGCAATATTCAAGATGATCATTATTGCTCCGGCTATTAGTTTTTCATTTGCCATAGGTGTTCCCCAGAACACCGGGTGATGCTCAAACTACTTAATCTTGCGAGGCAGAATACCGGATTGCAGTACCATAAGCCGTGAATTCGTATGCAGCGGTTTTGTCATCGTTTTTAGATTTCTTAGAGATCATTGAAGTTTCAACACGGAGATTGATGACTTCATCGAAACCAGATTGAATGGCTTGTACCCTTAATCGATGGATGACAACTCTGCGTCCGTATGTCAACATCTTATCATAAGAATGGATCTTACCACCGAAGAGACCCTTGATTGAACCCATGAGCATTTGCCACCATGAAGGACCTACAGAGATACTTTCCATAACAAGGGAAGAGGAATCTATCTGACGTGCTTGACTTGGATTCGAGAGATTAGAAACAGGATTTGCTCTTCCTACCAAGGCCTTTTCTTCTGCATCAAGTTTGAGCAAGAGTTTGTTTTGATGGAGATTTCCAAACAACCATGAACCACCCCAGATAAGTAAACCCAGAACTGGAAAGAACAGGTTACAAATCAGAGTGTACAGTGTTTCGTTATCCAAGAGGATCGCCTCACTCGACAGTTACTGCAGTTCCATATGCGAAAAGTTCAGCAGCGCCACCAGCGACTGCGGATGTGGCAAATCGTACGTTGACTATTGCATTGGCGCCACGGCTTTGTGCGTCCATCATCATACGTTGAAGAGCTTCATTACGTGCTTCCTGCAAAAGTTCAGTGTATGCCTTTAATTCACCACCAACCATATTTTTGAAGCCAGCCCCAATATCTTTGAAGACGTTCTTTGCACGCACGGTTGAACCTTGAACGAGTCCAAAGGAGCCAGTGATGAGTTTTCCAGGTACAGTTTCGGTGTTTGACAGATGCATGCCTTGAGACATATTGCGAACTAAAAAGAGATAACTTATGTATCTATTCCAGACGCGTTTACAACAATGGTTGGTTTCTCAGCCATTCCAAATCAGAGACGTAAAGTTGGCGTATATCATCAAGACCGAGTACAAGCATGGCCAATCGCTCAAGACCCATACCCCAAGCACAAACGGGAGAGGTGATTCCAAGTGGCTCGGTAACTTCTGGCCGGAAGATACCTGCACCACCAAGTTCGAGCCACTTGCCCTTCCACTTGACTTCAATCTCCAAACTGGGTTCAGTGTACGGGAAATAAGCAGGCCGTACACGAACTTCAGGATATCCCATTTTGGCATAAAACGTCTTGAGCGTAGTGACAAGCATCTGGAGATTCGCCCCAGGCTCCATGATGATTCCTTCAATTTGATGGAATTCAGGAAGGTGTGTACGATCGATTGCTTCCTTTCTAAACACGCGATCAACTGAAAAGACTCGACATGGTTTATTTGGATGTTCAGCAAGATGTTGAATGGTGTTTACTGTCGTGTGCGTTCGCAACAATGCTCGCTTTGAAATCTCCTCTGAGAATTCACCAGACCATCCCAAAGAACCTGTTTCGCCTCCATCTTCATGTATTGATTTCCATTTCCCTATAAGTTCTGAATCAAGTTCAAGGGATGATGGGTTTTCAAGATAAAATGTATCTTGCATTTCACGAGCAGGATGGTCTTGAGGAATAAACAGTGCATCCATGTTCCAACCTGCGGTTTGAACATAATCATCAACCAATTCTGAAAAACCCATTTCTAAGAAGACGCGCCGAATACGTTCAATCAACTCTTGCATAGGATGAGAGCGCCCCGTTCGAGGCGTATTCGATTCGAGCGTTACATCGAACGCTCGAATATCTGCATCTTTCCATTCGCCTGATTGAAGGAGTTCTGGAGTAATTTCAGCGATCTGTTTCTTTTCTTCTAAATCTGAAGAAGATGCTTGAACCCCTTGTTCGGTTAAACTCCAACTGCGAAGACGGAGTTCGATGGTTTCAATCAATCCCTTACGGCCATTGAAATGTTTAAGCAAGCGTTCGCTCAGATCCTCCTCATCAGCAGGAAGACTCGCAAGGAACATTGCTCTGGATTGAAGTTCAGTCTTTACTTTTGCAGGATCATCACATCCAAAGACTCCATCATTCAGTTGAACATCGAGTTTTTTCAATAGACCGACGCCTGGCCCAGCCTCATGTCGTTCAAATGATGCTTGTAGTTTCTGCATGGTTGGCTTTTCTTGGCCTTGAACCCATCTCCAAAGTCTGGATTCTAACAAACCGTCTGAGACTGCTTGCCTTCCTTTATCAGCGAGTTTAACTGTACGTCGTACGAGTTCATTGATGGTGACAAAACCTTTGTTTGAGAGTCCATGCCCTGCCCCGACGACAATGGCTTGGTCTGTCCAACCACATGCTTTCATGACATCTTCAAGCGACCACGTGTGACTTGGTCGTTCGAGCATTGCTCGAAGCATCCTACGTTCTGGATTTGATAACCCAGATGATTCGGTCATAACGTTTCCACCCCCTCAAAGGGTTTCAATTCACCGCCTCTATTTCGATAAAAGTCTCAATCATCGTCCGTATCGAACATAGCAAGGAGGTTCAACACTTCTCGCTGACGCTCTTCCAGGGCCGTTCTATCTTTCTTAGACAGATCCGCATCTTTCAGTGATTCAGCAATCTCTTCAAGTTCAGCCCGTGCTTGATCACGAGATTCCTCGAGTTTTCTGCGTTCTCTCTGCATCTTACGCTTAGCAGATCGTTGCGTTGTAGCCTCTGCTTGCGTGTAAACACTGTCTGATAGTTCGACTGATGTTGGGTATGGGATGTTGATGTTTTCCTTACCGAAGCGTTCATCGACGTTTCGCAGAAGCCAGTCTTTTGCAACCCATTCGTCACTGTAATCTTCAACCCATGTGTACACACGGAAAATTTTAGCAAAGTCGCCAAGCTCATTGAGTAGAATTCTTGGCTCTGGCCGATCAATAACGAACGGACACTCTTTCGCAAGTTGAAGAAGTGTGTACTTTACGTGATCAATATCTTCTCGATAATCGACTCCAACGTCAAGTACAACAGATATACGTCGAGCAATTCCGTCGCCACCACCACGTGCATGGTTGATGATCTTGGATTCAACCAAGGTGTTGTTGGGGATGACCACTAAGCGTTCATCTCTATCGAGAACTTTAGTCGAAAGGATACCAACAGAGACGACAGATCCTAGAGTTTCTTCAACCTCAATACGGTCTCCAACTTCGAATGGTCTGTCTATTGAAAGTAAGAACGAGTTGACAATGTTCCCCAACGTCTGTTGGACTGCTAAACCGATAATCAATGAGAATACTGCTAATGAAGCGAGTATTCCTAACAGTTCTATATCGAGTTGGCCCAATGCGAAATACAGACCTGCGAACCAGACAACTGCTCTGAGGAAAAAGACGATGATGGAATTGCTTCCTGATACTGTTACACTTCCTTGAGAACTAAAACGATCCATAATCACTGGAATCAGATGCTTGATTGAGACACTGAGAATGGATGCGCTGAGTATGACATAGAAGGCTGCGAACATTGGCTCTGTTGTATCGAATGTGGTCCCATCGGTGCCAAGAATCCATCGAATTGTCAGTTGAATGCCAAGAGCGATAATAAAAGCATAAGTTCGATTCGCAAGCGGGCGATGCAAATGGTCATCCCAGTCGACCTCTGTTGCAGTTACAAACTTCCACCAAGGTCGAATGACAAGGTACTTTGCTACTAAAAGTCCGAATAAAATCAGACCAAATGCAATAGCAAGTCGAATGTAATCATTGAGTGCATTTATATCGTCAATGTACCCTTGCATGTCCATCTTTAAGACTTCCTTATTCAAATCTCGCTGGATAGTCATATAAAAGCATGTTACCTATAGCAGTGATTTCGATTGCTCAAGTTGAATCTGAAAAACAGCATAATTTGGCCTAGAGGGAGAGACAACATCAAAGAGTCAATTGATGAGAGAACAGCATGTCGGAACACGTTGCTAAACCAACCAACATAAATTTCATCAATTCTTCCTTTTTAATAGGAACACCCATTTTAGCCTTGACGTCCCTCGTTTACTATTCGATAAATTATGGCATCTCATGGTTCGAACCTGTTATTTTCTTCTTCTTTTATTTTGCATCAGGACTTTCCATCACCGCAGGTTATCACAGATTGTTTAGTCACCGCACACACAAAGGCGAATGGCCACTTCGATTATTTTATGCTCTTTTTGGAGCGGCTGCATTCCAAAACTCTGCAATCAAATGGTGCAGCGATCATAGACGCCATCATCTCAAAACCGATGAAGAAGAAGACCCTTACTCAGTGACCCGAGGATTCATGTGGGCACACATTGGATGGGTGATGGTCGATGAAGGTGATGAAATTGTCGAGCATGTAGAAGATTTACAAGCGGACAAAATATTAGCATGGCAAGACCGCCATATCTTCCTAATCGGTTTCCTAGTAGGAATTGTTTTGCCAGGCTTGGTAGGATTTGCCTTGCTAGGAAATATTCACGGCCTGCTTGGAGGTATGATTTACGGAGGATTCCTACGTGTTGTTATCGTTCATCACGCAACATTCCTCATCAATTCTGCAGCCCACACATGGGGCACACAGCCGTATTCAACAGCAAACACTTCGAAAGATTCACCGCTTCTTTCTTTCTTCACATTTGGAGAAGGATACCACAATTTCCACCACACATTCCAAGCAGATTATCGTAACGGCCATCGATGGTACCATTGGGACCCATCTAAGTGGTTGATTCAATCTGCTTCATGGATTGGATTGACGAAGGATCTCCACAAGATACCTGACAAATCAATCGAATCACGACGTATGAAGGCCACCTTCGAACGCAAATCGAAGGGAATTTACGTTGAAAGTGATTATCAAGAAAAACTATCCGATTGCGTTGCCCAACTCCGGAAAGGATTCACTGACCTTATGGAACGTAGAAAGGAATACAAACAAGCCAAGAAATCAAAGAAAGGGCAGAGTAAAAGCAACTGGAAATCAATGAAGGAAGCTCATAGAGCCCGAATCAAACAGTGCAAAATGAAGATTATTGAGGCACGTGCTGAATTCAAAGTTCTCATGAAATCTTTGAAGCATAAGCCAAGAAACAAGCCAGCTATGGCTTAATCCTCAGATTCAATACGCTCAACAGCGACACACGGAATGGTGTGGAGACAATCTTTGTTCAATTCCATATCAGAAGAATCAACCAGAGGTTGTAATTCCCCCATCCCTTCTAGCAGACTTGGACCTGCAGCGAGATAGTACACTGATCCTAGGCCATCACGTGAATCTGCAGCAGATGAGTTTGGGTTTGTAGCGCATTCACCAGTACATCCGTCTGCAAAAGCAACGTACACACGTCCTTCCCGGTCGATGTGCAGATCATTGAAATCCAATAGATTGCGATTGGAACCCCCTATGTCTCGACAGTCTCCTGAATTCAAGCAAATCGATCCTCTTTGAACAGGGTCATCAGTGACCCTGTAGGTATGGAAAACGGGATTGTCATCCAGCGCATTGAGACTGTATGTAATGTAGAGATGGTAGGTAGCATTATTCGGAGCATAGTGTGCATTCCCATCCCATGGATTCCCATCAAGGTCTGATTGATTCAGCATTTCTGAATTTTCGCTTCCAAGATAGGTTATAGCAATTCTACCTGGATCTCCTGCATCGGTTTGAGGAAATACCGTAGAAATAACTTGACTTGGAGAAATTCGAAGACTTTCCTGCTCCCAGGTTTCACCAGAATCGATCGAACGCGACATGTAAATTCCTTCATCAGCACCTGTCCATACGTGATATGCATTGGAAGAAGTGTCTGTTGAAACCTCTGAATTCTTTCGAGGATTAGGTGTCCCTACATCTTGACCCATTGATTCTTCGAACCAAGAAAAACCATTGTCTTTGGATACGATGACCGTTGGAGTTTCGACTCTTGGCGTCACGTAAACAGTTCCATCAGGGGCTGTTGAAATCGCTCCATGCAAACCTCCATTGGTTGTTGCCAAACCGATTATTTGGCCACCCGCTTCGAATGTTGCACCACCATCAAAACTGGTGAAACAGAAAATTCCTGCAAGTTTATTGTAGCAATAATACACCGCTGTTTCGTAAAAACTTCCAGTAAATTGACCCAGTGCACCGTATCCCGAACTGGTCCATGGTCCACTTGCAAGTTTGATGTGGTCATTGATTGGCGTGGTTCCTGAAT
>Ga0213865_10000399_pt1 | contig 29237 bp, 25 predicted proteins | sample PICome_6_FD_160100 | JGI IMG/M metagenome (GOLD analysis project Ga0213865, IMG submission 160100) | Coastal seawater microbial communities near Pivers Island, North Carolina, United States - PICO282 | ecosystem: Environmental > Aquatic > Marine > Coastal | place: USA: North Carolina...
TCTATTAATTGAAATATAAGGTTATATTAAAGCATCGTATGAAATAAGCTAGTAGACAATGAATTCATACTAGTATATAAATTCATACTATGAAATGCGCAAATTTAGATATATCAAAACCATTAAAACTGGTTGGTGGTAAATGGAAAATCGCAATTATTTATGTTTTAAGTAAAGGTCCAATAAGATTTGGTGAGATAAAAAGGATTCTTACTCCAATAACTCAACAAATGCTTACTAAGCAGCTAAGAGAGATGGAAAGTGACAGTTTAATCAATAGAAAAGTTTATGATGTTATTCCTCCAAAGGTTGAATATTCTCTAACAGATTTTGGAAGATCTTTTAAACCCGTGCTGACTGAGTTATGTAAATGGGATTGTGATAATAAGAAGTAGATTTATTTATCTTGATTGATTATTGGTGAAATTTTATCTATTAAATCTTTTACTGCAGGTTTATTTTCTTTTATTTCATCAATAGTTAATCCCTCAAGCTCATGAGGAAATACTAGCCACTCATCAGTCTCATGAAGATAAAAATCTGGCTTTCTATCAGTTTTATTTTTTGTAGGCTTAAAATATGGAGTTGCAACCTTAATCTCAGGTGTATTTTTCTTACATGCAGTTTTTAAATCATTAATTATTTGCTGAATAGATAATCCAGTGTCATGAACGTCGTCAACAATCAATAAAGAATCCTCAGATTCAAGCTGTCTAATAACATAATTTAATCCATAAACTTTAACATTTGCATTATGTTGATCTATGCCTGAATAATGAGACGTTCTTATGGCTATATGGTCTGAAGACACACCTAATACTTCTAAAAATTCTTGAACAGCTATGCCAATTGGAGCTCCACCCCTCCATACACCAACAATGTAATTTGGACAAAATCCGCTTTCATAAACATTCCAGGCAAGCATGAATGAGTCCTCGAGTAGCTGATCAGCTTGAATAAATGTCTTTTTCATCTGCAAATGCTATACGAGTACGTGCTTTATAACAACACGCACTCACATAAATATTTATAGAATTAATAATTTTTTCTTATTCTCAAGATAAATTGCCTTGGCGGTATCAACTCGATCCCGGTTCCAGCTACACCAAATACATCTGTCATCGCAGAGTTAACTCCATCTTTATCTGATGCATTTAAAATCATAAAATCAATACCAGAATTATCATTGATTTCTAAACTAGTTGTTAAGTTAACGACTGTATAAGAATCAACTTGGTCTACATAAGGACTATTAAATACTCTCTGTTGGAAATCGCCTCTATGAATAACTTCTGCAGTAGCTCTTAAAGGAACTCCTGATTTTAATTTTCCATTATATTGGAGACCTAAATTAGCTGTAAATTCTGGGCTTTTTGCCAACCTGTTACCTTTTATGTTTTCTCTAAGATTATATCTCTCAGGCTCTTCACCAAAAAAGTAACGCTCTGATTTAATATTATCTAAAGCTTCATAATCAGCTGTAATCTCTGTATCAAGGGTTGATATTCTTAAATCCATAGATAATGAATCCGATAATATTCCTATTAACTCTAGTTCAATGCCACTCATTTCTGATTCAGGTATATTTGCTACACCGCCTCTATATACATCTGGATCAGTAGATTGAAACTGAAGATTTTCATAGTCGTACATAAAAGCTGAAACATTAGCTCTCATTCTTCCACTCATTAAATCAGTTTTAAGACCAAATTCAAATGCATCTATTATTTCACTTTTAAATAAGGGATAGATTAACTGAGGGGCGGGTTTTGCTCCAAAGTTTTGCTCATCATCTTCAGGCCATCCAAATGTCAAATTACTACCACCAGGCTTAAATCCTCTTGTAAAAGAAGCATAAGCCATAGTATCGTCATCTATATCATGCTCTATAGCAATTTTACCTGTTGTTTCATCAATTTCATCTTCAATTAAATATGTTTGAAGTCCAAAAAAGTTTGTCACATCGCTTGAAAAAGAATCCTCTGTATATCTCATACCAAAAATATATCTCAAGTTTTCTTGTGCGTTATAGGTAGCTTGACCATATAAAGATAGCGATTCCCTTGTTGGATATGCTTCAGATACAAAACCTAATTCTGCATCATATGCAGCAAAACATATCCCTTCAAATGGATTAGTGGCACAGATTGGAGCATGAGTATATGGCGTAAAAGCACCATCCATTTGATCAAGAAGTTTAATGTTATTAACATCTTTTACTTCATATATGGCATTTGCAATTTCATGATCAAAGTACAATGCACCAATTATCCAGTCTATTTTCTCGTTAATTGGTTCGTTAGAAATCAAATTAATTTCAAAAGTTGAGGTCTCAACAACTGATGTTTCTGGTCTATATTCAGCAGCAATATATGGGATACCCTCCAAAGGTCCAGAGCCATGAATATCTCCAAAATTATGCCTATCATTGTCACGCATTACATAAATATCATCCTCTTGCGAGCTTGCAAGTATCTTGAGATCAGCAAATCCAAGTTCGACATTCAGTATTGCTGCAATTACCTCAGAAGAAAGTTGATAATCAGAAGGGGAATCTTGAGCAAGTTTTCTAGGATTAGGTGTAGGATCATCTAAACCCTTCATTGCTGCTCCATTATTGTCAGCATCAAAAAATTGTCCAAAAACTCTTAAAGATGTTGTATCGGTTATATCAAAGAACCAGTCAGATCTAATGCTGTAATTATTAGCATCGTCTAGATCCTGACCGTTTAATAGATTCTTTGAAAAGCCATCCCTATCAGTTGATACAAAAGACATTCGAGTTGCAATTTTATCTGTTACGGGCACATTAATCGCCCCTCTTAATTTCACTAATCCATAATTACCAATCGCTATATCAGTCTTTGCTTTAATTTCATCAAAAGAAGGTTTTTGACTAATTACATTAATAGTTCCACCAGTTGAGTTTTGACCAAATAATGTTCCTTGGGGACCACGCAAAACTTCAATTCTTTCTAAGTCAATAAAATCTGTTCTTAAAGAAAACTTTGAAGCGATAAAGATTCCATCCATATGCAATGCTACAGAAGGAGCAGCAATTGCATTCTGATTAGTTTCATCGCCAACACCCCTTATTGAGATAATTGTTTTGTAGCCCTCATTTTTGGCAACAGTAACTCCTGGTGCTATAGCGCTAAGTCCAACAAAATCAGTGATATTCTTTGTCTCAAGCTCTTCTTCAGTTAAAGCTGTTACAGAAATTGAAACATCTTGAAGACTTTCATTTCTTTTTTCAGCTGAAACAATTACCTCTTCGATAGAACTACTTTGAGCATTTATATCAAATGTGAGCATAAAAATCATTGAATAATATATCACAGTGTTTAGTTTTAGAAATTTCATTATTTGTTTATCCCCTTGTGCTTATGTGTAAGAATAAACTAAAGCACATAGTATTATGTTTTAATTAAATTAAAGCAATTTGCATGCCAAAATAACAATATAAAAATAAGATTTGTTAAAGTAATAATGCATTATAAATTGTAGAATAATTAAGTAAATTATTATTCGATAAATACATGAAAAATTTCTTAGAAAAAACCTTTGATCTAAAGTCAAAAAATACTTCTATAAAACAAGAATTTTTAGCAGGTTTTACTACATTTATAACCATGGCTTACATTATTTTTGTAAATCCTCAAATGATGGCAGCCAGTGGCATGGATCTCGGCGCAAGTTTTGTTGGAACATGCATAGCTGCAGCAATAGCCTGTTTTGCTATGGGTTTTTATTCAAATTGGCCTGTTGGGCTTGCCCCTGGTATGGGTCTCAATGCTTTTTTTACTTATACAGTTGTTGGGGAAATGGGATACAGCTGGGAGGTTGCCCTCGGCGCTGTTTTTCTTGCTGGTATTCTTTTTGTAATAATTAGCATTACGCCTCTTAGACAATGGATGCTTGATAGCATTCCTATAAATTTAAGAATTGCTATGGGAGCTGGAGTTGGTTTATTTATAGGATTTATTGGCTTAAAAACTGGTGGAATTATTATTCAAAATGATGCTACTTTTTTAAGTTTAGGTAATTTCAGAAATATTGAAACTTTACTTGCAGCTTTAGGATTTCTTTTAATTCTTGTATTAGCAGTAAGAAAAGTCGTTGGTGCAATATTGATTGGCGTTCTTGGTATTACTATGTCTGCCCTAATCCTTGGAATAATTGATTTTAATGGGATAGTTTCTTCGCCACCTGATTTAAAACCAATATTCTTTAAACTTGATGTTTTGGGTGCTTTGGATGTTGCCATGATAAGCATAATAATCTCTTTTTTATTTGTTAATCTTTTTGATACAGCCGGAACTTTGCTTGGAGTAGCATCTAGAACCAATTTAGTCCATGAATCTGGAAAAATTATTAATCTTGATCAAGCTTTAAAGGCTGATAGTTCTGCAAGTGTTGTGGGCTCATTTTTGGGATGCTCACCAGTTACAAGTTATGTAGAAAGTTTGGCTGGTATAGAGGCAGGCGGCAGAACTGGCTTAACAGCAATTATAATTGGAATATTTTTCTTAATTTCTATTTTCTTTTCACCAATAGCATCTATGGTACCAAGTTATGCAACAGCCGGAGCTTTAATATACGTAGCAATACTCATGCTTGGAGGTATGCAAAATCTTGATTGGTCTGACAATACTGAATTATTACCAGCTTTAATAATGATAATAATGATTCCATTAACATTTTCTATTGCAAATGGAATTGCTTTGGGCTTTATATCTTATGTAGTGCTTAAATATTCATCAGGGAAAAAACATGATGTTAGCCTAGGTGCTTGGTTTCTCACATCAATATTTTTATTAAAATTTATTATTTTGCATTAAGTAAATTTCAAATTATCTTATTAAAGGTATTATTAATTATATTTTCTTAAATTTTGAATAAGTAAAAGCTAGAGCTTTTGTAGCATCTAAAATGAATGAAAGGACTGAAATGAATATAAAATTAAATGGAAAGATAAATTTTTTCTTAACACCTTTTTTTAGGGGTAGTAAAATTCCTCTTAAATAAATATATGTGACCAAGATAACTGCAATGCTAATTTTTGTAACATTAGGTATATAAAAAAAACTTTCTTCATCCCATGAAGCTATAATCATATTCCAATTAAATGCAATCAAGACTGCTATTAATGAAATTGCATAATAATAATAATCCTTATGAGCTCTAAAAAATGGCAACATTGCAACAAAACTATTATAAACAAACCATTTTTTTATTAATGAGAAAAAACTTGAATTATTAAGTTGGTTATAATTTAAAAACTGTTGGGAACTTTTCATATTAATATTTTGAAGATTGACTCTACTCATCCAATCTCCATCCTCGCCAGCACGAACAGATTCTATAAATAAACCGCATTTATCAAACACATTTTTTTTAAATACGCTACCTGGGAGAGTTTTGATAGGTTTGACTCCATATGTACAAGCTCTAAATATTTTTGTTGAGTACGAATATGCTTCATAGTAAGTAGTTCCCCAAACTCCATCTGCATCATTATCATTAATAATTTTAAGACTATTGGACAACCAATCCTTGGTTGGATGAGTGGAAGTATCAAGAAATGCCAGTAAAAAATTAGTTGCATTAATAATCCCAATATTGCGAGCATGTCCTGGATAGAGATTATCGCTATGAATTAATAAAAATTTAATCTGAAATTTTTCGCAATATGTTTCAAAATCTTCGGGCAACCTTAATTTTGGCATTGATGAATCAATAATAATAATTTCATTAGGTAATGCATTCCATCTTGGAATTAATTTTAATAATTTAAGTAGCTCCTCATTAGCATTTTGTACTGGTATGATAAGAGAAACATTGCATTTTATATTATTAGACTGCATACATTAACTTTATATGTTAAATCCTAATTTAAAACAATAGAATAAATAATCATAATACAAATTGTGGTTGATCTGCTTTTGATATTAAAGTATACAAAAAACTGAGGTTATTGAATTTTGCAATTTGAAGCAATTAATATGAATAAAGGTCTAAGTTATTTTAAAGCCAGCACATACATTGACTCAAAATATCTTTTATGAATATCAAGATCAGGATCAAAATCTCTAAATTCAACTATTCTAAATCCAGCTTTTTATATCATATTTTATATTTCATGTAGTAATTTTAACGCCTTATCAGGTACATTATTATTTATTGCAGGGTTTTTATATTTAATAAGAAACAAGTGTATTAATACCATACCCTTGTTCAACAATTAATTTACTTCCACCCAATTCAGGAAGATCAATAATACATAAAATTAAGATATCAGACTTTTCAACACCAAAATTTTCTGTTAGCAGTTCTGCGCAAGCTATTGCAGTACCTCCAGTTGCAACTAAATCATCAATAATTACAACTCGTTGACCTCTAGTAATTTTGGTATTCTTTTGGATCTCAATTGATGTGCTGCCGTATTCAAGATCAAAGTTTTTAATATAAGTCTCATTTGGTAACTTGCCAGGCTTTCTAGCTAGAACAAAGGGAAGAAGTAGATCGGTTGCAACAGATCCGGCAAAAATAAAGCCCCTACTTTCAATACTCACAACCAAATCAGCTGAAAAATCTTCTGTTATTTTTATTAGCTCTTTACAAGTTTTCCTGAATGGTTCAGGAGTCTCAATTAAACTAGTTATATCTCTAAATTTTATTCCTGGTATTGGAAAGTCATCAACATCTCTAATATGTTTTTTTAAATCTAACTTATCATTCATAATCTCATTCTCACTCAATAGTTAGAATAATAGAAACGCATATTATATAGAGTTTTATAAGGTATTTATTTTACCTTGTCATATTCTTGTCGCAAAACAATAGTTGCATATCTCTCATATTCCTATTTTAACCTATATGTGAAACAAGGATTTTCTTAAATAGTCATAAATAAAAGAGTCACTAATGCTTTAGTAAAATTTTTTTAAAAACCCTCTAATCAGATTTAAAACTCAATGAGATACTTAAATAGGTAGTGCTGAATTATGTAGACAAGCACAAAATTTCTTTATAATCCAAGATTATATATTCTTAAAAAATTAGATAAGTTCATAGTAGAAATGTATGAACACTACTATTCATGTAATACATGCTTAGATAATTCTTTATATAAAGTTAAGCCCTTATGAGTAATATCTTCATCCATCTCAAGAGAAATAACCTTCTTGGATTCCTTAAACTCAAAGTTATAAGTTTCTTTAATGTTTAACATTTTTAATATATCTAACCAGTATTCACTTGTATTACAAAGTTTTTCATAACAAATGAAATATATATTCTTATTGTTTTTAAGATTTTCAAAACAGTGTTTGTAAGTAAGATGCCATTGTTCCAACCAATGATTGATATTCAAATTATCTTCAAAGCACAAATCTTTATCATGAATAGTAATATAGTTTGGACCAAATTCTGTATGACCAATCCAATTCATATAATTAGATATAAACTTATCTTTCTTTGAGTCTTCAATAAATCTTTTGTGTTGGGAGAGTAAAGAATATGCATGTTGAACTGGGTTTCTAAAAGGAATCAATATTTTTGAGTTAGGGAAAGTCTTAGATATGAGTTCTAGTCTTCTGATGTTTTGATTATTTTTACTTAGATATCTCTTCTTTTGGTATTTATGATTTATAAGTTGTACATAATTTTTAAACTTTTTTTTTGTATCTTTATCACTCTCATCAAAAGTCATCCAAAAGACTTCTTCAAATGCTTCAGGGGACTCAGTAGACACTTTAATACCATCACCGTGTGCTCTTTCAACCAAATCAATATCCTTTTTATTGGAAGAAAATTTTGACCAAAGGTTAGGTGCAAGAATAAACGGCATATCTTGATAAGAGAGCGATGCGAACTCTTCAGATTTATATATTGCATTCAGTAAAATTGTGGTTCCTGAACGTGCAAGACCTGAAACAAAAACATGATTTTCGTAAGTTTGATTTATTGAGATTGAAGAACTCTCAACATCAAACATTACCTCTCGCATAAAATTTGAAGAGAGTGCAAATTGATGCAGTTTTTGTTGCAACCAAGAATAGTTATTCATTTGATATACAATTTTCTTAAGTAGACATATCCAAATGCAAAGACCATTGATTCTATTATTCCAATTAACGATAGAGTGAGTGCAAGAAAGTCATTGAAGAAAAAGTCTGAAATGAAAAATAAAGACATTATAAGTAAAAGAATTAGTAATATTTGTAGAGAATAATGCATAATTTTCAATGCATATACAGGGATTACCTTTTCCTTCCAATGGTCACTTATATTTCTTTGCGGAATAACATATGTGATTTTTTTTGTCACTTTTAAAATTGAATCTAAGTGTGAAAAAAAGTTTAATCTTATAAAAACTTCAACAGATAAAATACAAACTAATGATAGTAGAAAGTGAATCATTAAGATTCATTGGTAAAATCTTTTGAAGACATTTTTTTATCTTTTCTATTCTTCAATGCACGTTTAATTGGATAGTATAAGATTCCCCATAATCCTAAAAAGAGTGCAGCAAAGAAACCAATTATTGCCATAATAACTCCACCACCCATTCCTGGACCAATATACGCATAAGAAGGAACTGATATTAAAAAAAGAGATAAAAATAAAATCAATCTATTCATTACAAGTTCCTTTATTAGCTAAAAAACTATTTACAGTTTGGATATCTTCTTTAGTGTATAAGATTCTAGACCAACCAACTCTATAAACATTACCATTATCTGCACGATTTACATGAGTCCACCTTAGAGAACCATCAGCATTAAGATAGAGCGATCTTCCATACTCAGTCTCTTCAATAAATAAATTGCCATTTGTAAGAATTTCACTTCTTCCTCCTGTAATTGTTCTGACATCATATTTAATAAGATAATCTTTAAGGTATGAGGAATACTCACCAGTCTTGAAATTGTAAATAATAACTTCATTGCTACCATCAATAATATTTCTATCATTGACAACATTAATTGAACGATTATTGAAGACAGAAATTCTATGATTATCTAGAATATCAACGTCATGTTGATGAAGAAATGGTCCAGTTCCTTTCCATATAATTTCATTGGTTGAAGGCCTATACAACATAATCATAGACTGATTTCTAATCGATATAAAAATATCTCCTTTATCCCAAAATTCTCCATCAAAGTTTACAGGTTGTATGTCATTTTGATGAATAGGATCAATCTCATAATCATTTCCATGTGCAAAAAGTAGATACTGTAAGCCATTATCTATAAAGATTTGTGAGATAGATTTTTTAAAAAGTATTTCACCATCTGGAGATAATTTAACTATTGCATCATCAAGAAAACCACCCTCCTCGTAACTTATATTATTTCTTCCAACTTTCTTTGCAGATATACTTTGAGGGTAAAGAAAACTAGGAACCCAAATATTTCCGTCAATATCTCTTTCAATTGAATGATGAAATCTATCATGAGTATTTTGAAAAACTAAATTTGAACATGCATCTACTTTTCTTAATGGAGTAGAGTTTTGAAACAGCAAACCTCCATTACTATCTAAATTAGGATGTAATAAAATGCTTCTTTTATTGTTTTCATCTCTATCTAGATTCTTAAATTCATCAACCTGTTCAACCATATTATTGAATGCATTAATATCAGGATTCCAAGCATGTAGAACTTGAAAGTTAGTTAAATCAATAAGTTCCACAATTCCTTCTTGTAAATCACCGTCATATCTTGAGAGAAGAAGATAAGATTCTTCTGAGTTAGGAGTTCCATCAAACCAATCTAAGGAAGGGAACCTATCTTCAGTTTGATTAGCATTGATATAACCAACTATGTTTTTTGCATTTGAAGGAATTTCTGCTAAAAACAAAGCAGTTTCAGAAAACCATCCTAGACCAATACTTTTGAGACCTTTCCCACCATATATTTCATGCCTCACCAGCGCTCCAAAAGCAATAGCAAAAAGAATACTAAAAAGTATTGTTAGATAAAGAACCCATATTTCAATTTTTTTGAACATAGACATTGTTTTTTTTTACAATATGCCTATGATAGCAATACTTTTACAACATACAAATAAAAATGAAAATCTTAGTGATGGGCCTTCCAGGTAGTGGCAAGACATATTTGACAGAACGACTAGTTCCTCTTGTAGGTGCTGCTTGGTATAATGCAGATAAAGTCCGTGAAATGGCAAACGATTGGGACTTTTCTGATGAAGGTAGGTATAGACAGTCAAAAAGAATGAGAACCTTTGCAGACTTTGAAAAATCTCATGGAAGATTTGTAGTATGTGATTTCGTCTGTCCTACTAAAACAACAAGAGAGAATTTTGATGCAGATATCGTTGTTTGGATGGACACCATTAAAGAAGGAAGGTTTGAGGATACCAATAAAATTTTTCAAAATCCTGAAAAAGTAGATTTTCATATCACAGAATGGAACGAACATAATCATGATGATGTAGCAAAGGAGATATTAAAAAATGTTTGATTGGAAAAAACCCACAGTGCAAATGTTAGGTAGATGGCAGCCATGGCATGATGGACACCAAGCACTCTTTAAAAGATGTTTTGCAAAGACGGGTCAAGTCATGATTCAAGTAAGGGATGTTCAAGGTGCTTCAGGTGGAAATGGTCAGGATGATAACCCTTTTGACTGGTATGCGGTTTGCGGAAACATTGAAGAAGGTCTTCTCAGGGATGGTTTTAAAAGAGGTGTTGAATACGAAATAATGTTAGTTCCAAACATAGTTAATATAACTTATGGAAGAGGTGTTGGTTACACTTTTGAAGAAGAGGTTTTTGATAAATCTGTCACTGAGATAAGTGCAACGAAAATAAGGCAAAAATTAAGAGAAGAAGGTAAGTTATAACCTTTCTATAATATAAAGAACTACTACTAAATTGATGAATCTTGTTGCGCTTTGTAACCTCTGAAAACCATTATTTTACTGAGTTTATTGAATATGCAATTATTCCCACTCAATAATCGCACTATAAAAAACCAATGTAAAAACAGGGCTTTGCGTAGGGCAAGATCCTCTTTACAACAACTTTACAACATTTGTGGTTTTTTTCTGCATCCATAAACCGTTAGAAAAATTATCAATATCAACAGCTTAGTACTTCTTCTGTTGTAAATTTTACAACACCAATACAGCACTTCTACTCATATCTAAATTGGTTGGTTTCTTCCTTTTTTTAATAACCGCCGGTATGCATAATACTCACCTGCTCTGAAATTAATTCAGCAAATGCGGCTGATATATGGTCATCATCTTCATAAAGTAATTCAGCTCCAAGTTTAGTATAGCACCTCAAAGATTTCTCGTTACATACCAAAGTTTGGGTTTGAATAACTTTAATACCTTCAATACTTTCAAGTATTTTATTTATTCTATTATTTTGTTTTTTGTATTCCACATATGAGTGAGTTAATGGCGTGCTGTACTGAAAATACCAATTAGGCACATGTATTCCGACCTCAGGTATTTGATTTACTAAAATTAAATTAGATGTCTTTGCAATATCTTCGATTTTTTTTGAAATATAGTTTTCAAGTTCATTATCTTTAATATTAACCTCAAATGCTTGGGCGTCCTCCCCATGTTCTTTACCACCTTCCCCATTATTATATCTAGTGCCTATTATATAAAACCTCCAACGAGTGGAAATGACTACAACATTGTTATCGACAAAAATATTTTTATACAGATATTTGATAAAATCAGTGCACGACTTAGGATCATTTTGGCGAGCAAGACCTTCAATAGGAAAGCAGCCACTATGCTGCAAGATTACCAGCTTGTTCTCACTTTTTTTAAGCTCAGTTTGCAAGGTAAAAGCTAGAGATCCTGCATGAGAATCACCAACTAAAAAGATATCTGCCGATGAGATGCACTTATTCAAATTTTCTACATTTATGGTCTCTGAAAATTTAAAATTACATTCTTTGGTCTCTTTATTCAGTGTACTATCTTGCAACTCCAGCGGCACTCTATCAGAAAAGCCGGAATTAAAATGAAAAAGCAACCCAATACCTGTAAACGCAAATAGTATAAAACCTGATAGTACGAATATTGAACGTCTTTTAATTTTCTTTTTGTCTCTAAAAGGCGCCTCAACAAACCGCCAGCTTAGCCAAGCCATTGCTAATGATGCAACACATAAAAAGATCAAAAGAAAATCAGGTAATGCTACTACATTTCTATGCCTCGCAAATGCGAATAAAGGTTGATGCCAAAGGTATGCGCTGTAGGAAATCAACCCAATTCCTACGATAAATTTGATACTCAAAAATTTATGAATAAAAGTTTTTGGAACTGCACATAAGATCAATAGGCCTGTGCCAATTGTAGGTACCAAAGCATATAAACTTGGGAAAGGAGTAGTTTCATCAAAAGCAATAATTGAATAAACGATCAGACAAAAGCCAAGCAGGCTTAATGCTTGATTTAAGGAATGTGATTTTAAGTGTGTGTTGTACTTGAGGTAAAAGGCAGCAAATACACCAACGAGTAATTCCCAACCTCTAGTTGGCAGCAGGAAGAAGGCGGCAGTAGGAGAATTATAGGCACCCCATTGAGCAACTCCTAAACTTATGAAGAAAACTATAGATAATAAGATTAGAACCCACCTAACCCCCAATCGCCATGTGAGCATAAGAAAAATTGGAAAAAGAATGTAATACTGCTCTTCAACTGCCAAGCTCCAAGTATGCAGCAGAGGCTTCAGTTCCGCAGCAGTATCGAAATAGCCGCTCTCTAACCAAAATAAAATATTGGAAGAGAATGTAGACACCGCAACCAGGCTTTGCCCAAAATCTTTAAGGTCACTTGGTGGTAGCCACAGCCAAGCAAACGGCAAGCAGGAAGCCATAACAAAGAATAGCGCTGGCAATATTCTTCGAGCACGACGCTCATAAAAATTGACGATGCTAAATTTTCCTTCAGCCATCTCAGAAATAATGATGGTTGTAATCAAGTAACCACTAATCACAAAAAAAACGTCTACGCCAACAAAGCCACCGCTGAACCATTCAAAACCAGCATGGAATAAAATAACAGGCAATACTGCCAATGCTCGTAAACCATCTATTTCTGCTCTATATTTCATTTTTGTAATCTTACCCCAGCATTCATCTCACGCTTACAGTGTAAGAGCAGTTAGGAGTGTTTCATCTTCAAGTTAGTTACGAACTATACTTGATACACTTATGCTATGTAATTGTAGCAAGACTTTACAACAATGTTTAGAACGAAGACATAGGAATGGGTGTTTACAACAACTTTACAACAGCAGAAAGTCAGTAAACATAAGGGTTTCAGAGCGTGTTTTTACTCCCACTCAATAGTGGCATATGTTGAGAGTGTTGCTACGCAAAGGTTTGCGAGCAGCAAAACAGAGTTTACAAGTCGTTTACAACTTTTTCTCTTCAACTGTCTAATCGCTCGTTTATATTTTTACAAACTATTTCAGCTACTTAACATTATACCCACTTATAAGGGTTACAAGAAATCCCACCTAGTTTCTACTAGAACATAGCTATTCAGAGGATCAGAACACTAAAGGAAGGTTATTGGTTAGGCGGTTCATTCACTAGTCACTTGTCAAAGATAGTTGAGAGAGTGCCCTTTAGCCGCTTGGCTCCATTGGAACTTAAATGGTCGTCATCGAAATAAAAGCTGCCATTTTCATCGCCTATTGGACAGGATTTATCGTCGCAAAAAATACTCTTTGACTCGTATAACTTCAATTTTGAAGCATTATCTATAAATACGGACGCTGGCACGGAATCTAGCCTTTCGAAATCCACTCTTCGGACTGAGAGATCATCTATGCTCGCAAAGCCCCTTGCTGCTGCGAAGAAGGCTTTCTGAGGTTCTATCTTTTGGAGAGGGGGTTGAGTTATGACGTAGACATCTGCGCCTAGCTGATTATAGAAATCCATAGTTGAGCCAAAAGCTTCAACAAAGGTGGATGTACTATTTGTCACTGTGAACGGACCGGAGGGTGAACGCGAAATCAACTGAGCACCCGATAGCTTATAATCACCATCTGTGTAGTATGACCAGCGACTGCTTAAGATTATCCCCTTTATTCTTTGACTGACCACAAGATCAGCCACTCTAGCGTTAAGTCGAAAACAATCCTCACCCGGCGCAGGAGAATTTTTATGTACGCCTAACAACGGAGGGCAACTCGCCTCACCCGTGTAAAACACACCAACATTCGCTTCTTTAGCTAACTCATCAATCACGTTTTTAAGAGACAGTGAATGTGAGTCTCCGAAAAAAACATAGTCTACGTTTTTAGTTTCTGCCCCTAAACGACAGCCCCAAGCTTCAATCTCATAGTTATACGGAATGCCAAAGCATCCTTCAGAATTAGGGCGCTGAAAAGTAGACATCATCTGCGCACCAAATCCAGCTCGGGCAGGAATACCTTGTTCGATGTGAAACAGAAATCCTATCGTCGAAAAAATAAGTATCGATGCGCCAGAGAATGTGAAAATCTTTACTCGATTAAAAAACTGTTTATGTCGAAATGGTGCCTCAACAAATCTCCAACTAACCCACGCTAACACCAATGAAAAAGCACATAACAAGCCAATGAGTACATCGCTTGGTTCACCTATTAGTCTGTGACGACTGAAAGCGAGCAAAGGCTGGTGCCAAAGGTATGCGCTGTAGGAAATCAACCCAATTCCTACGATAAATTTGATACTCAAAAATTTATGAATAAAAGTTTTTGGAACTGCACATAAGATCAATAGGCCTGTGCCAATTGTAGGTACCAAAGCATATAAACTTGGGAAAGGAGTAGTTTCATCAAAAGCAATAATTGAATAAACGATCAGACAAAAGCCAAGCAGGCTTAATGCTTGATTTAAGGAATGTGATTTTAAGTGTGTGTTGTACTTGAGGTAAAAGGCAGCAAATACACCAACGAGTAATTCCCAACCTCTAGTTGGCAGCAGGAAGAAGGCGGCAGTAGGAGAATTATAGGCACCCCATTGAGCAACTCCTAAACTTATGAAGAAAACTATAGATAATAAGATTAGAACCCACCTAACCCCCAATCGCCATGTGAGCATAAGAAAAATTGGAAAAAGAATGTAATACTGCTCTTCAACTGCCAAGCTCCAAGTATGCAGCAGAGGCTTCAGTTCCGCAGCAGTATCGAAATAGCCGCTCTCTAACCAAAATAAAATATTGGAAGAGAATGTAGACACCGCAACCAGGCTTTGCCCAAAATCTTTAAGGTCACTTGGTGGTAGCCACAGCCAAGCAAACGGCAAGCAGGAAGCCATAACAAAGAATAGCGCTGGCAATATTCTTCGAGCACGACGCTCATAAAAATTGACGATGCTAAATTTTCCTTCAGCCATCTCAGAAATAATGATGGTTGTAATCAAGTAACCACTAATCACAAAAAAAACGTCTACGCCAACAAAGCCACCGCTGAACCATTCAAAACCAGCATGGAATAAAATAACAGGCAATACTGCCAATGCTCGTAAACCATCTATTTCTGCTCTATATTTCATTTTTGTAATCTTACCCCAGCATTCATCTAATGTCCTACTCCAAATGTACCTTTCTCTAGTGCTTGAATGTTCGCTTGTGCCTTTGCGAGCAACTTGTAAGTGTTAGTACGAATGCTTTGCTTTCTCCGAGTGCGTTCGGTGTGTGTCTTTGAGTTCTCGCTTCTCAAAGTCGACAGCCAATACTTGTCCTCTGTTCATAGTAACGCTTCTTTTCTAAGTCACTGTGAACATTATGGACTTGGACTTGGAGCGTATCCGCTTCAAGCACTGTACTATCAGATACTTGATGCACCTACGATTTTCAGTAGCGGCACGTGTTTACAAGTTTGTTTACAAAACCCACTCAAAAATGGATGTTTTCAAGTAGTTTACAAGTGGTAAAAGTCAGCAATGACGGGGCTTACAGCCCATGTCACTACTCCCACTCAATAGGTAATACTCTCTGAAACCCTTTATTTAAAAGGTTTTCAAAAAAGTTTGTATTAACTTTGTATAAGAGATATTTCATTTTGCATCCATTGTTGTATGAATATGCCTATAAATTAGGTGTTTCATACAAAGTTTGTATCAAGGAGATTATACAATACATTAGTTACCGACTCAGTGTGTCAAAGGCCCAAATATTACTCCAGCTTAATGGGGTGATCTTACCCCTCCCTATATTCACTTCTTGTATTCTTTTTAGGGAGTAGTTGTCTTGAAGTTAAAAGGTAGAATGTAAATATTAGCATGCCTGCACTTGAGTATAAATGTATCTTGTTGGCTGATTGTGTAAGTTCAGGAAATAAGACAAGTCCTATACCTGCATTTATAAAAAGATGAAATAGGATTGCTGTCCACAAGTTATTAGATGATTGGTTATAAAGCCATGTGATAATTATTGATAAACAGTTGATTATTGCAAAATAGGTTAATACTGAAACAAAAGATAAATTTCCACTTATAAGTGTGCCGACAGGAGCCCAAAAGAGAGGTATATGCCAACAAAACCAAAAAACACCTATTATCAAGGAGCTTTTTAATGGTGAAAATATATTTTGGAGTTCAGGCAAAAGCAATCCTCTCCATCCTAATTCTTCACCAAGGGGTCCAGCATAAATACCAGCAAATAAGATTGCAGGAATTGTGTAAATGCCTATAAATTCCATCTGGCCGATCTCACCATCAAGTAATGAAAAAATAGCAATTCCTGTAAATACAAAAAAAATGGGTAGGACAATTATTAAAAATGCAGTCTTTAATGGAATCTTGAAGTTTAAAAATTTCTTCAGCAAATTTAAAAACACTGATTTGCTATCCATCAAAGAAACGAGCATTGCACTGATACTAGGACCATATATGCCTATAAAAAAGTAAAATAAAAAGGATCGAAAAGTATTTTGATCAAGAACATCTGAAACCGAATCAATTGCTAGAATAAAGAAAACCCATGACCATAAGAATGTGATGAGTAAAAATCTAATTATTTTTTTCATTCCCACTCAATATTTACTAAGTTATTGATTTTATTCACTTTATTCCCACTCAATAGTAGCTGGAGGCTTGCTTGAAATATCATAAACCACCCTACTAACCTCTTCTATCTCATTTACTATTCGGTTAGAGACATGTTCTAAAAATTTATAAGGAAGATGAGCCCATCTTGCTGTCATAAAATCAACAGTTTCCACTGCCCTTAGACCAATGACTTCAGCATATCTTCTCTCATCTCCAACAACACCGACTGATTTAATTGGCAGATAGACTGCAAAAGCCTGGCTTACTGTTTTATAAAGATCAGCTTGGATTAATTCTTCTATAAAAATATGGTCTGCTTCTTTTAAAATAGTTGTCTTTTGTTTAGTAATATCACCAAGGATTCTTACTCCAAGACCGGGACCAGGAAATGGATGCCTGTTAAGCATTTCAGATGCAAGGCCAAGTTCGACACCCATCCTTCTCACTTCATCTTTAAAAAGATCTCTCAAAGGTTCAACTAAATCCATTTTCATTTCCTCTGGGAGGCCGCCAACATTATGATGTGATTTTATTACTCTGGCCTGTTTTGATTCAGATCCTGAAGATTCAATGACATCAGGATATATTGTGCCTTGTGCTAAAAAATGTATGTCTTTTAATTTTGCAGCCTCAGCATCAAAAACATCGATAAAAGTTCTACCTATAATTTTTCTTTTTTGTTCAGGGTCTTCAACGCCCTTTAAATGTCTCAAAAATACTTCCTCGCTATCAGATTTAATTACATTTAAGTTCATATTTTCTTTAAAAGTATTCATAACTTCTTCTGCTTCTCCTTTTCTGAGAAGACCGTTATCAACAAAAACACATACTAATTTATTACCAATTGCTTTATTTAAAAGAGCAGCAGTAACTGAAGAATCTACTCCACCAGAAAGACCTAGCAAGACTTTGTTATTTTGAACCTGGTCTTTGATTTCTTTAATTCTTTGTCCAATCAGATTGTCAATCTTCCAATCTTTATTTGCATCACATACTTTAAAAATAAAATTATCTAAAACAGTTTTTCCATCTTCTGTATGAGTTACTTCAGGGTGAAATTGAAGTGCATAGATTGGTTTACTTGTATGCTGCATGGCAGCAATTGGGGCAGTTGCAGTAGCTCCAACTAAATCAAAATTATCAGGTAGATCTTGAACTTGATCACCATGACTCATCCACACATTTAGAGTTTTTCCTAAATCAGAAAATAAAACACAGTCTGCTACAACTTGAAGTTCTGAATATCCAAATTCTTTTTGGTCTGACGATATAACTTGTCCTCCTAGTTGTTCAGCAAGAGTCTGCATTCCATAACATATTCCTAAAATAGGTATATTTAGATCAAAGACTATTTGGGGAACTCTAGGAGTATAACTTTTGGTAACTGAATCAGGGCCTCCTGATAAAATAATGCCTTTAGGGTTAATTAATTTAATTTTTTCTTCATCAATATCCCATGGAAGGATTTCTGAATAAACATTACTCTCTCTGACCCTTCGCGCAATTAATTGCGTATATTGAGAACCAAAATCTAGAACCAAAATGGTATCTATTTGTTTGTTTAAAGATGATAAATTAATAGTCATTTTTGATTATTAACTTCTTTGATAGTTAGGTGCTTCCTTTGTAATCATAACATCATGAACATGGCTTTCTGTCATGCCAGCATTTGTGATTTCAACAAATTCACTATTCTGATGAACCTCCTCTATAGTTTTGCAGCCTATATAACCCATAGACTGTCTAAGTCCACCAATCAATTGATTGATAACATTTATAACGAGTCCTTTATATGGAACTCTACCTTCAATACCCTCAGGTACTAATTTATCTGCATCCGTATCTTCTTGCATATATCTGTTTGCGTCCTGCCTCTCAGTCATAGCACCGATAGATCCCATACCACGATAAGTTTTAAAACTTCTTCCTTGAAAGAGCTCGACTTTACCAGGCGCTTCTTCAGTTCCCGCAAATAAACCACCAAGCATTACAGAATCAGCACCTGCTGCAATAGCCTTAGCTATGTCACCTGAAAATCTTATCCCTCCGTCAGCAATAATGCCAACATCCATTTTTTTAAGAGCTTCTTTTATATCTAAAATTGCTGATATTTGAGGAACACCAATACCGGCAATAATTCTTGTAGTACAAATGGAACCTGGGCCCATTCCTACTTTAACTCCATCAGCTCCAACTTTAACAAGCTCCATAGCTCCCTCAGGAGTAGCTACATTTCCACCTATCACATCAATAGACGGGAATTCTTTTTTTATGATTTTAATAGTTTCAATCACATTCTTTGAATGTCCATGAGCACTATCAATGACAAATAAGTCAACTCCAGCTTCATATAGAGCTTTTGCTCTTTCAAGGGTATCTGGACTAGTTCCTAAAGCAGCTCCAACCATTAAGCTTCCAGAATCATCTTTAGTTGCCTCTGGGTGCTCTGCAGACTTTTCTATATCTTTCATGGTCACTAATCCACCTAAAGCTCCAGATTGATCAATAACTAAAACTTTTTCAATCCTGTTTTCATGCATTAGTTTTTTTACTGTTTCTTGTGGCGTTCCTTCTCCTACAGTTATTAACTGATCATGCGGAGTCATAATCGATGATACTTGCGCATCCATATTATCTGCATATCTAAAGTCTCTGCTTGTCACTATTCCCTTAAGCTCTCCATTATCTACAACCGGCATGCCAGAAATGTTTAATTCTGTAGTTAGTTGAATCAATTCACCAATAGACTTATCAGATTCTATTGTCAATGGATCCCTGACAACTCCACTTTCATATTTTTTTACAGTCTTAACTTCTAAAACCTGTTCATCAATAGTGTTATTTTTATGAATAATACCGATTCCGCCAACTTCAGCTAAAGCAATAGCCATACGTGATTCAGTTACAGTATCCATAGCAGCTGAAACCAAAGGAACTTTGATATTTATGTTTTTTGTGAGTTTAGTTTGAGTAGAAGCTTCGCTAGGTACAAAATCGCTATACCTCGGTAAAAGAAGTACATCATCAAACGTTAGTGCTTTTTGTTTTACTTTTTCCATGTCGGATTATAGCAAGACTGAATTTAAAAAAAAATAACTCTTAGAATATTAGTCCTAAAATATAAATTAATGTTAATCCAGCATTTAGGACCACTAATGATTGCTCTTTCCAAAGCAATCCAACATACACCCATAAAGTATTTGCAGATATAAAAGCCCAGTGATGATACTCCAACTCAGGAACAAAGCTTGCTAATGCTGCAGCAATAATAAGAATCCCAGTAGCTAACCAGGCAAGTGATTGATAAGGTTTTTCGTTTTGTTCCATACTAATTTTTACTTATATTGTTTGTTTTTGCTGCGCAAATAAAATCATTTTTGTGCAAACCTTTAATTTTATGAGACCACCAAATAACTGTAACTTTGCCCCACTCAAGAATGATTTGTGGATGATGGTCTTCTTGTTCAGCCATGCCAGCAACTTTATTTGAAAAATCTACTGAATCACTGTAGTTTGAAAAACTAAATTCTTTTTTTAGCTTTTTTACTCCGTCATTAATTAAATCCCATCCCTCTATTTCCTTTATAAGCAAAGAGGCCTCATCATCTGAAACTATTGGGGCATCAATTCTGCAAGCCTCGCAGGAACCTGAAGCTAAATCATTCACTAATGCCACCTTTTGTTAGCTTGGATGGATCTAGAAGTTTTTTTAATTCAGACTTATTTATGCCTGTTTCTTCATGAGCAACATCTATAATTGATTTATTCTCTTTATAAGCTTTCTTCGCAATGGCAGCGGCCTTACTATAACCAATTACCCTATTTAAGGCTGTTACAAGAATTGGATTTTTTGATAAAGATTCATTGATATTTTTTGAATTTACTTTGAATGTTTTGATAGCTTTATTTGCGAGAAGTGGCATTGCATTTCCTAATAAATTAATACTTTTTAGTAAGTTATATGCCACAACAGGCAACATCACATTTAGTTGGAAGTTACCACTTTGTCCTGCTATGGTTACTGTTACATCATTTCCAATCACATCAGCACAAGCCATTGCTACTGCTTCAGGAATCACTGGATTGACCTTTCCAGGCATAATACTGCTACCAGGCTGTAAAGCCTGCAGCTCTATCTCACCTAAACCAGTCAATGGTCCACTATTCATCCATCTAAGATCATTAGATATTTTCATCAGAATTAAACTTAAATTTTTTAATGCTGAGGAAAGTTCAACTGCGTTATCAACAGAACTTAATCCTTGATAAAAATTCTTTGTAGGCTTAGTTTTAAATTTAGAAAGCTTGTTTAACTCAGAACAGAAATATTTTGAAAAATCTTTATGTGCATTTATTCCAGTTCCAATTGCTGTTCCACCTTGGGGAAGTTCATTCATTCTATTAGTTGCTTGAATAATAGTTTTCTTGTTTGCCTCTAATTGAGCTTTCCATCCAGATAACTCTTGTGAGAAATCTATTGGCATGGCATCCATTAAATGGGTTCTACCTGTTTTAACATTTCCTTTAACTTGCTTCATTTTTAAATCAATTGATTTAATTAATTTATCAAGGTTTGGCAAAAGTAATCTATTCATATCTATGAGCGCACTAACGCATATAGCTGTTGGAATAACATCATTAGAGCTTTGACTCATATTTACATCGTCGTTTGCATTAATTTTTAATTTTGATTTTTTTGAAGCTAAATTTGCAATTACCTCATTAGCATTCATGTTAGTGCTGGTTCCTGATCCAGTTTGAAAAACATCGAGAGGAAATGAGTCATCATGCAATCCATTAAGAACATCTTTTGATGCTGATTTTATAGCTGCTGTTTTGTTAGCTGGCAAAAGTTTTAACTTATTATTGGCAGCTGCAGCTGAGAATTTGATCAAACCCAAAGCTTCAATAAAGGATCTACCGAAAGGAAAAGCAAATTTGATCCCGCTTATTGTGAAATTATCTAGAGCCCTTTGTGTTTGTGCTCCCCATAATGCTTTTGCTGGTACCTTAACATCTCCTAAGCTATCTTTTTCAATTCTATATTTCATATTTAATTATTTATTTGGTAAGCTATTTTAACATTATTGAGCTTAGGAGAATAAAAACTATGTCAAATGTTTCACCTTTAAAGATAGATATTACTGATGGAAGACTTCCTATAAAAGAAAAGGGTTTGGTTTTTCAAGAGTTTGCAAGCCCAGCAGAGGAAAGAAGAAATCAATTAGAAAAATTAGCAGCTGGATTTAGATTATTTGACTATTTTGGATTTAATGAAGGTGTAGCCGGACATATAACCTATAGAGATCCTGAGTTTAAAGATCATTTTTGGGTGAATCCACTAGGCGTTCATTTTTCTCAAATATCTGTTTCGGATCTTTTACTAGTAAATCATGATGGAAAGGTAGTTCAAGGTGATAAAGATGTAAATGTTGCTGCGTTTGCAATACATTCAAGGCTCCATAAAGCAAGACCTGATGTAAATGCTGCAGCTCATTCTCATTCCATTTATGGGAGAACCTTTTCAACACTGGGTAAATTGCTTGACCCAATTTCTCAAGATGCGTGTGCCTTTTATGAAAATCAAGCTATATATAAAGATTTTTCAGGTGTTGTTGAGGAAGTAGATGAAGGAGATGAAATAGCAAAAGCCCTTGGCGATAAGAAAGTAGCTATTTTACAAAATCATGGTATTTTGACTACAGGGCCCTCAGTTGATATCGCACTGTGGTTTTATATGTCTATGGAGAGGTGTTGTCAGGCACAGCTAATGGCAGAATCAGCAGGTAAACCTATTTCAGTTCCTCACGAGACGGCAATTAAAACTAGAGAGTTCATTGCAAACGATATAGCTGCTTGGGCTAGTTATCAGCCTGCATTTGATAAAATAATTAAAATGCAACCAGATTTATTAGACTAGTTTATGGAGTAATTACAGCTTTAGTTTCCAAGCACTCCTCAAGGCCATGAAGGCCATGCTCACGCCCATTACCTGAAGACTTGTAACCTCCAAAAGGTGCTCCTGTTCCTCTTGCACCTCCATTTATAATTACTTGTCCAGCTCTTATTTTGCGAGCAACTTCCTTAGCATGCTCTGGCTCACCCTGAACATAACCTGCAAGACCATATTCGGTATCATTAGCTATCTCAATAGCTTCTTCTTCATTCTCGTATTTTATTATCGATAGGACTGGACCAAAAATTTCTTCTCTTGCAATAGTCATGTCATTAGTTACATCAGCAAATACTGTGGGCTTTACATAGTAACCTTTTTCATATCCTTCTGGTTTTTCAACACCACCAGCAACAAGACTAGCACCTTCTTCGATTCCAATTTCAATCATTCTGAGAATCTTTTCATATTGAACCTTATTAGCAATCGGTCCAATTCTAAATTCTCCCTGAGGATCACCCACGGTAGTGCCATTTGCGGTTTGTGCTGCAACTTCTACTGCTTTGTCATAGTTTTTGGCTGAAACTAACATTTTTGTTGGTGCATTACAGGATTGTCCTGAATTGAGAAAACAATGACCAGCTCCACCTTTAACTGATTTTTCTAAATCAGCAACATCGTCAAGAATGATGTTGGAAGATTTTCCACCAAGCTCTTGATGAACACGTTTAACTGAAACAGCTGATGCCTGAGCAACTGCAATACCTGCTCTAGTTGAACCAGTAAATGACATCATAGCAACATCTTGATGTTCAGATAATGCAGCCCCAACAGTTGGTCCATAACCATTAACAACGTTAAATACTCCATTTGGAACACCTGCTTTATCAAAAACTTCTGCTAAAAGCATTGCACAATATGGTGATATTTCACTTGGTTTAAGAACCATGGTGCAGCCTGCCGCTAATGCTGCTGATACTTTAGTTGTAATTTGGTTCATCGGCCAATTCCATGGAGTTATCATACCTATTACACCAATAGGCTCCTTAATTAAGGTGTAGTCACCTTCTGGCTTCTCAAATTGATATTCTCTTAAGGCATCAAGAGTTTCATGTAAATTTTTTATACCAGTTGATGCTTGAGCTTTTTCAGATAGCCATATTGGAGCACCCATTTCTTCACTGATTGTTTGCACAAAATCATCGTATCTATTTTCATATTCCGCAATGATATTATTTAGCAGTTCAATTCTTTCTTCTTTGGTGGTGTATTGATAAGTTTTAAAAGCTTCAAAAGCAGCTTTGACTGCATTATTAATGTCGTCCTTTGTTCCAGCAGTTATATGACCAATTAATTCTTCATTTGCTGGGTTTATTACTTCAATTTTTTCTGTTGATTCTGATTCAACCCATGAACCATTAATATAAAAATCTAGCTTATCTTTCATATCAAACCTCAAATATTTATTAAATAATTATACTAAATTATTAAAATAACCCCTTTATGTTCTTATTCTCATCTACTCCAATATTTTCTGAAGCTGGTTTTCTTGGCAAACCAGGCATAGTCATTATTTCTCCACATATGACAACTATAAATTCAGCTCCAGCACATAATCTAACTTCTCTTATTGGGACTTCATGACCAGATGGAGCACCCATTAACGAAGGGTCTGTAGAAAAACTATATTGGGTTTTTGCCATACATATCGGATAGTTTCCAAAACCATCTTCTTCAAGTTTTTTAAATTTATTTCTTACTTTTTTATCTGCAATAATATCTTCAGCACCATAGATGCTAGTTGCGATATGTTTTGTTTTTTCCCATAAGCTTTTCTCATCATCATATAATGTCTTAAATGAAGATTGGTTGCTGTCTGCTAGTTCAGCAACATGTTGAGCTAAATCAGCTGCTCCTTTTCCACCATCAGACCAGTGAGATGATATTTTGCATTCAACTCCAAGGTTTTTACAAAAATCTATAATAGCTTGGTGTTCATTTTCAGTGTCGGTATAAAATTCATTAATAGCAACCGAAAGAGGAACACCAAATTTGCTTAGATTATTTATGTGTCTCTCTAAATTTTTACATCCAGCTTTAACAGCAGCAATATTTTCATCTTTTAAATTTTCTTTTGAAACACCACCATGCATCTTTAAAGCTTTTGTTGTTGCTACAAGGACTACAGCATCAGGCGATAAGCCTGCTTTACGGCATTTAATATCAAAAAATTTCTCAGCTCCTAAATCAGCACCAAAGCCTGCCTCAGTTACAACATAATCTGCCATTTTTAAAGCGCTTTTAGTAGCCATTACTGAGTTACAACCATGTGCAATATTTGCAAATGGACCTCCATGCATAAAAGCTGGATTATTCTCAAGAGTTTGAACTAAATTTGGTTGAAAGGCATCTCTTAATAATGCTGTGATTGCTCCCTCTGCATTAAGCTGAGATACTTTTATAGGCTCTTGATTTCTTGTATAACCAACAACAATATTTCCAACTCTTTTTTGCAAGTCATCTAAATCAGTTGCTAAACAAAAAACAGCCATAATCTCAGAAGCAACAGTTATATCAAAACCACTCTGGCGAGGTATCCCATTACCTGTTCCACCCAAACCACATGTTATTTCCCTTAATGACCTATCATTCATGTCAACAACCCTCCTCCAAGTAATTCTTCTTGGATCAAGATTAAGGGTGTTTTCCCAGTGAATATGATTATCAACTACAGCTGATAATAAATTATGAGCCGCTCCAATAGCATGAAAGTCACCAGTAAAATGCAGATTAATATCCGTCATAGGTACAACTTGTGCATAACCTCCACCAGCAGCCCCACCTTTCATTCCAAAGCATGGTCCTAGACTTGGCTCTCTTAAGCATATCATTGCCTTTTTGCCTATATGACATAATCCATCGACCAGTCCGACACTGGTTGTAGTTTTACCCTCTCCAGCTGGAGTGGGAGAAATTGCAGTAACCAATATTAATTTTCCATCTTCTTTGTTTTTTAGAGAATCAATATGGTCATAAGAAATTTTAGCCTTATCATTACCATAAACTATCAATCCATCCTCAGGAATATTTATTGATTCAGCAATATCTCTAATATGTTTTTTTGATGCATTATTTGCAATTTCTAAATCAGTTTTATGCATTTTAGATAATTCCCCATTTTCTAAATAAATAAATAGCAAAAAGTATATATGAGATTGCTTAAGGAAACTATTGTTTTAAGCTATGATTTGGCTTGTTTAAATGCTTCTATTGCCCTTAATCTTGATTCTTTTAAATCTAAAATCGGTTCAGGATAATTACAATATTTTCTATGTTCTTTTGGTGGATTATGTATTACTGACTTATCTAAGTCTTTTAATTCGGGTACATATTTTTTAATAAACTCTCCATTTTTATCAAAGTTAATTGATTGAGTAATGGGATTAAAAATTCTAAAGTATGGAGCAGCATCGGTTCCAGTTGAGCTACTCCATTGCCACCCACCATTGTTTGAGGAAAAATCACCGTCAATTAAATTTTGCATAAAATAAGCCTCTCCTAATCTCCAATCATGAAGCATATTTTTTGTGAAAAACATTGCTACAACCATTCTTAATCGATTATGCATCCAACCTTCATGAAACAGTTGTCTCATTGCAGCATCTACAATTGGAAATCCAGTTTTACCCTCTTTCCATGCAATAAATTCGCTTTCATCATATCTCCATTTAATTGCCTTAGAATAATCTTGAATAGGTTGACCCTTGCTAACTTTTGGGAAAGAAAACATTATATTTTTATAAAATTCTCTCCACACAATTTCATCAATCCATTTGGTTACGCCAATATTTCCTGAGCTGAATTCAAAATTATTAATTTTTAATGCTTCTAAAATACACTTTTTAGATGAAATTATTCCTGAAGCTAGGTATGGAGAAATTCTGCTTGTACCATCCAAAATTGGATCATTTCTATTTTTTGAATAATCCTTCGCTTTCTCACCAAGAAATCTGAGTAATCTACTTTGGGCTTCATCCTCTCCAGCTGGCCATAAATCTCTATTAACTTGATGGGTGACCTCAAAATTAAAGTCAAAATCTCTTATATTTGAAGAATAATAAAGTTCTTCTCTAGATTGATATTGATATTCAATATCTAAAAAATCCATGTCAAAATTTTCTATCCACTTTCTTTTAAAAGGGGTGAATACAGAGTATGGGAGACCCTGTCCTGTTTTTAAAAATCCTGGTTCATATACAACCTGATCATTAAAACTATTAACATTTATATTTTTAGTTTCTAGATAATTTTTAACTTGTGTATCTCTATTTGCCTCATCTTCACCAAATTGATTATTCCAAAAAACTTTATCAATATTTTTTTTATCTATAAATTGCTCAATCAAAGAAGGGTCAGAATCATATCCATCGCTTTCAATAATTGTTAACGGAACATTAAGTTCTGTAAGTTTTTTTTCAAGCAAAAATAAGTTCTTTATTATGAAATCTATTTTAACGTTAGCTTCGTTATGTTTTTTGAGTTGTTTATTTGAAAAAATAAATATTGCGTGAACTTTTTTTGAATTTTCAAATGCATTTCTTAAAGCAGGATTATCTTCTAAACGTAAATCACTTCTAAACCATACTAGTGCTTCCACGGAACCTACTTAAGTCTTTATTAAAGAATTTGAAAAACGAATATCAACTTGAAATTTTTCATTTTGATTTAAAATTAATGCCTCACCGCCAGCTGCATTTACTATGGCAGCGCCAGCTGCAACATCCCATAAATAAGATTTATTTTCCATGTATAGTTCAGCTTTTCCAGATGCTACATATGCTGAAGCCATAGCAGCAGAACCAATCATTCTAACCTTTCGCCATTCTTGGAAGTTCTTAACCATTTCCAACAATGCACCATCAGAAAAATCAGTATTATTAGGCAATCCGGTTATAAGAACACCCTCTTTGCTATCCTTTATATTTGAAACAGATATTTCTTTTTCATTTAATAAAGCTTTTGTACTTATTGATCCCTCATAAAGCTCATTATTATTAAAATCATATATAACACCAATGATAGGTTGAAAATCTGAGATTAAAGCTATAGAAACACAACATAAAGGTATATCTCTCGAATAATTAGCTGTTCCATCAAGTGGATCAACCACCCATAAATATTCATTAGGTTCCCCATATGTCATACCACCTTCTTCTGCCAATATTCCTATATTGGAGTTATCTTGAATGAAATCTTTAATGATTATTTCTGTTTCAATATCAGCTTGAAGTTTAATATCCTTATCGGTTGAAGTTAGTGTTTGATTAAGTTTAGCCTTATTTTTTTGAAGGTAATTGCCGGCGTAAAGAGCAGCACTCTTTGCTGTATTTAATTCTTTATTTATGTCTATGGTCATAAAATTTAATTATTTAAAAAGTTTATATAATATTTTTTAAAAAACATTGCATACTTGAATGATTTAACATTGTAAAATCAAGCATTATGGAATTAAAAATTATCATAGATTACTTAATTATAAGCATTATGGCATCTTTGGCTATTAATTCTATTTTAAGAAATTTTGCAAAAGAAAAAAAACTTTTGGTAGATATTCCAGACAGAAGTAGAAAATTTCATCATCGACCTACACCTCTTACAGGCGGTATTGGGATACTGCTAGCAACTTTTATCTCAGCAGAAATATTCTTAGACCTTAATAACCTAAGAGGGTATGTTCCAGAATTTACATATAATCTTTATTTATGCTCCATTCCATTATTGATATTTTTCTTAATTGATGACTTTAAAACATTGAGGCCAATATATCGCATATCTATACAGATAATTTTAAGTTTATATATGGTTTATTCAACTGATGTATATTTAAATAATTTTGGTAACTTATTTGGTTTTGGTGATATAAAATTTGGAATTTATAGTATTCCAATTACAGTCTTTTGTGTTGTAGGTATTATGAATGCTTACAATATGATTGATGGAATAAATGGATTATGCGCAGGTTCAGCAATTATGGCCTTACTATTTATAGGCTTTTCTTCAGGATTAATGTATGACTCAATGTTAATTCTTATAATTGGTTCCATGATTGGTTTTTTAATATTTAATCTAACATTTTTTGGGAAGAAAAGAGGAGTTTTTCTTGGTGATAGCGGATCTAATCTTATAGGTTTTTGGGTTGCATGGTGTGCTATTTATGCTTCTCAGAATACATTTTATCAAGTAGAGCCAATAACAATGTTATGGTTTGTATCGATTCCTTTGCTTGATTGTATTGG
>Ga0213865_10000400_pt1 | contig 29234 bp, 22 predicted proteins | sample PICome_6_FD_160100 | JGI IMG/M metagenome (GOLD analysis project Ga0213865, IMG submission 160100) | Coastal seawater microbial communities near Pivers Island, North Carolina, United States - PICO282 | ecosystem: Environmental > Aquatic > Marine > Coastal | place: USA: North Carolina...
GAGGCAATTGAGATTCGACTGCGGCGGCCTGCTATTCCTCGCAATCGGTCATGAAGTCGGAGAGAGATTTTCTCTGCCATATCTGCAAGACTTGCACATGGATGAGAGACTTATGTCCGACCATCCTGTCCTGAGAGAATTACAGACTGATGACCTGCAGTATGATACAAGGTCAGCATTCACATTATCGCTAAACCACCGTGAAACATTTACAGGAATTACCGATAGAGACCGGGCATTGACTACTAGGAGATTTGCAGAGTTATACGCAGAACTGAAAGAAGATGATAATGCGCTTGAATTACTAGGAAAGGAATTCAGAACACCAGGTCACATACCGGTTTGCAGAGAGGCGGAGGGAGGACTTACACGCCGTCAAGGTCACACAGAGTTGGCAGTAGGGTTAGCAAGACTTTCAGGGATGACTCCAGTGGTTATTGGAGCAGAAATGCTTCAACCAGACGGTGATTTGGCACTTCCAGTTGCGGATGCAAGAGTTTGGGCAGAACAGAGAGGAATCCCGTTTTTGACTGGAGAGGAACTCATTAAAGCACTAGGCCTGTGAGCCAGCATACCCCAACTACTGGAGTAAGTGACATGACTCGTGTGATGGCAGTCGGAGTTTTTGATTTGTTACATGCAGGTCATTTGCACTATATGGAGCAAGCAAAATCGCTTGGCGACCATTTGACAGTTGTTGTTGCTCATGATGACACTGTTCGCAAGCGTAAACATGAGCCAGTGACAGGCCAAGACCTGCGCAGAAGAATGGTTGAGGGATTGAAACCTGTTGATGAAGCTGTTATCGGAAATCCTCCAGATGTTCCGATTTTTGATATTCTACCTGCTGTTAAACCAGATATTATTGCCTTGGGTTATGACCAAGAGCATGCCGAAGAGAGGATTAGAGCATCATTAATCGATAGAGGATTAGGTCATATCAAAGTCGTAAGAGTTGAAGGCCTTTCTGATGATTTAGATGGTACGAGAAAAATCATTGCGAGAATTTTGGAATTATCCTCTTCAACAAAAAATGAGTAGGTGATAAGATGTTCACAGGAATTGTTGCTGGAACCGGAACCATCTACGAAATGTCCGGCGAGGATGTAGTCAGAATCGTCATCGACTTTCAATCGGTTACAACAGATAATTTGGAAACCGGTGCTTCTGTTTCAATTGATGGCACATGCCTCACAGTAGTTGACATAAACTCTCCAAAGATCTCATTTGATGTTATTCCTGAAACCCTCCAAAAGACCACTTTAGGCAGTAAATCCTCAGGTAGTGCAGTCAATCTTGAGAGGGCTCTGAAAATGGGCGACGAATTGGGAGGCCATCTGCTCTCCGGTCACATATTGGGTATGGGTGAGATAACTGAAAGAGTCGAAGGAAAGGAAAATTTGGACTTGAGAATTAGTTGTCCAAGCCACATTATGAAATTCGTCCAAGAAAAAGGCTACATCGCAATTGATGGTATCTCATTGACAATTGGAAACGTTGACCAAACCTCATTTTCGCTTCATTTAATTCCAGAAACACTAGCACTCACAACAATTGGCGGTAAACAAATTGGAGACAAGGTCAACATTGAAGTTGACTCGATGACCCAAACAATCGTGACAACGGTTGAGAGAATATTGGAGGCGAGAAATTGAGTAAGAATATCGCGGTTGTATGTGGCAGTTACCACAAGAAGGAAATCGAAATGATGCTTGAGTTGGCTACAGATCAAGCAGAGAAAGAAGGACTAACAATCTCACAGGTTGTTTGGGTTCCTGGGGCAATGGAGGTCCCTTTAGCGCTAAACAGGATTGTTAACGCCAGCGGGGAATCCTTAGTCGGAGCAGCATGTCTTGGAATCATCGAGAAGGGACAAACACAGCATGGTCTAGCTATGGGCCAGGCTGTACTGAAGTCAATAATCGATTTACAACTCTCATGGAATAAGCCAATCGGTTTGGGAATAATCGGCCCTGGTGCAGAACCAGAACATATTGGACCAAGGCTAGAGCCTCATGCTAGAGCAGCTATCTCTGCAATATCTTCCATGCTCTAGGTCTAAGCAGTACGTGATTTTCTTTCTTCAAAATCACCCACCATATTCCTAGGAGTACGAATAATTGTGGGAACCATAGCCACCACGTACTCCATCTTACACCGTCAAACATCAGATCACTCCATGGGTGGAATACAGGGGTTGGAAAGAACCTCAATGTGTGTCCAGGGATATCGATTAGAATGTGGAAAAACCAAGGCAGCACGAATATTGATGCCATGTATCCGGGCTTCTCATGTCCTCTAGATTTCAAGAAATAGTAGGCACATCCATACAGGAAAGCGACGATTGTTAGTGAGTGGGTCCACTGGTATATTTCCCAAGCTACGGGCATGTCAGATGTCACCGTTTCATCGTCAACACTTGTTCTTGGTATCCCGTTTACCATCCTGTAAATTGAGGCAGGGATAAAGGCCAGTAAATCAGGTAGAACGCCCATTGGTCCACTAACTTTCCAAGAAATTCTCTTTCTTGTGAGGGCCAAACTCCACAGCCAGTGGGAAAATACGTCCATAGCCCATGGGAACCTAGTCCTGTTAATGATAATTGAGAGAAAATGTTCAAGGAGGTTATCGCCTTGGAAGAAAGCATGAGCGCCGAAGTACGTAACGTGATTATCATTGGGAGTGGTCCTGCTGGATACACTGCTGGGCTATACACATCAAGAGCAATGCTCGAACCATTGATGTTTGCAGGCTACATGTCAGGCGGTCAGTTGATGCTAACAAGCGACATTGAAAACTTCCCAGGTTATCCTGAAGGAATTGGTGGGCCTGAGATGATGATGCAGTTGAGAGAACAAGCGGAGCGATTCGGTCTTGAAGTTCAAGACAGAAACGTGGAAAGGGTTGACCTTTCTGAAAGGCCATTCAAAGTCTACACCGAGGGTGAAGAATTCCTAACGCATGCAATCATTGTATCAACAGGTGCTGAATCAATTTGGCTAGGGGCTGAAGGGGAAGAAGAACAGAAGGGTAGAGGTATCTCAACATGTGCGACTTGTGATGGAGCATTCTTTAGAGACGAAGAAATTCTAGTTGTTGGTGGCGGAGACTCTGCGATGGAAGAGGCGACTTTCTTGACTAGATTCGCATCAAAAGTCACTCTTGTACACCGCAGAGATGTGTTTAGAGCATCGCAGGTAATGTATGATAGAGCCGCTAACCACGAAAAGATCGAGATTAAGACATTCAGGCAAGTCAAGAAGTGGCTTTCTGATGATTCAGGTCTTACAGGAGCGGTTTTGGAAGACCCACGTGATGGTAGTACAGAAGAAATTGCAGTATCTGGTGCATTCATTGCAATTGGCCACACTCCAATCACTGGATTCTTAGAAGGACAACTCGAAACCGATGAAGAAGGATACTTGATTCACAAAGAGCATACAATGACTAACATTCCTGGAGTGTTTGCCGCAGGTGACGTGGTTGATACTAGATACAAGCAAGCGATAACAGCAGCTGGATTAGGTTGTCAAGCAGCGATCGATTGTGAACGCTGGCTTGAAGAAAACGTACACTGAGGTGTCTAAGTGGTTGACTTAAACCGTCACTCTAGGCATGTTTTGTTGCCTCAAGTCGGTGCAGAAGGTCAAGCAAAGATCTCCAAGACTAGGGTGCTCTGTGTTGGTGCTGGAGGTCTTGGAAGCCCAGTAATCCAATATCTCGCTGCAGCAGGAATCGGGCATTTGACCATCATTGATGACGACCGAGTTGACATTTCTAACTTGCAGCGTCAAGTGATTCATGGCACATCAGAAATTGGAATTCTGAAAGCGGAATCTGCTCTAAGGTTCGTCAGGAGATTAGACCCTTCAATTTCCGTAGATGCTATTACAGAGAGATTGAATGAATCAAATGCCGAAAAATTGTTCAAAAGCCATGACATAATTATTGATGGAACCGATAATATTCCAACAAGATATCTTATTGATAATACTTGTAAAAAAATTGGAATACCTTGGGTCTATGGCTCGGTATATAGATTCGAAGGGCAAGTCTCTGTGTTCAATTACCAAGGTGGTCCGGCCTACTCAGACCTATTCCCTGAAGCCCCTCCACCAGAATTGATTCCATCATGTTCTGAGGCAGGAGTATTAGGAGTATTACCAGGGTTCATTGGATGCTTACAAGTAAATGAGGCATTGAAGATTATTCTTGATGTTGGAGAAGTATTGTCGGGTAAATTACTCGTATATGATGCGCTGAATTCTTCTCAAAAGGTATTGAAATTTGGAGAAATTTCCAACAAACAAATTGAAGAGTCTAATCCTCCACAGCCTGAACACATGTTCCAACAAATCGACTCTGCCACAGCGATTGCCAAGATGAAAGAGGGCTGGAGTCCAACATTCTTCGATGTTCGCTCAGAGAAAGAAAACAGCGAGACTAGAATCTCTAAAGCTGCATACTTGTGTCCTCACACCGAAGTAGGTGATTCTTTAGAAAAAGTACCGAAAGATTCCGATATCTTAGTTCACTGCAAGTCAGGAATGAGGTCACAAATCGCTATTATGCATTTAATCCAAGCTGGCTATGATGGAGCAAAATTGTTCAATCTTTCAGACGGAATAATCGGCTGGGCCGGAGTTGACCCTGAGGGTATAATTTACGGTTAAATCCGAAACTTATGGGTCAACCTTCAAGGTGTTAACTGCACGAAGCCAATTTGTGCCGAAACTCATCGTAGCCGACGAGAATGAAGGCCGGCGTAACCTTCTCGCTGGTACTCTTGAGCGGGCAGGCTACGACGTAACTAGGGCAGGAACCTTAAGGCAAGCAGAAGGTACTGCACTAGCGACAATGCCTGAAATTGTCCTTATCGATGGTGAATGGAAAACTGGAGATGCAATAGATGCATCTCAGCGGCTGATGTCTGACCCCGAATTTGCATTCAAGTGTAGAATTGTAATTCTTTCAAGAAATGTATCTCAAGATTACCTAGTATCCGCAGCTAGGGCAAGCGTCAACGAAGTAATTCCAAAACCGGTTGACATGAATAAGCTACTTGCTCAACTCGAAAAGCACTCTAGAAAGCAATTTGTCGCTCCACCCGCAGAGGTCTCAAAAACTGCTGCAGGAGGCGGTGGTGGCTCATTCGATGTCTCGATGGTAATGAGCGACGGAAAATGGGCCCTGCCGATGCTGAAGGGTATTGTTACCCCAGAGAAAATTAATGTGGATTTCATTAACGAAATACTTGGGCAATTAGGAGAAGAAGGAATCGAAGTAGAGGAAGAACTTGACCCTTCATTGATGTCAAACATTCTCAGAGTTGCACTGAACAGCATAGTTGGTGACCTTGACTCCAGTAATCAAGGCGAGGCTTCAGGGGAACTGCCTCAGAACCTACCATCTAGCAAGAAAAGTGCTACTTTGGGCTCAAAGTCTTCCCCAATGAAGGTCAGTGGTAGTTCGATGGAAGAGATTCTTCAGAACCAAGCCGATGGAATCGCAGACAAAATTGAAGGGATAATGGACGGGATACTAGATGAGAAACCAGACATGGTTACGATACTACCAAACCGTGACCAAGTCGTTATCGATCCAGCAGTTCTAAAATTCACAAGATTAGTTGCTGAGCAGGCTCACGAATTGATGTGGGATATTGGTCGGCCAGGAAATGTAACCGATCTAACTCTTAGGACTCGAATCGAAGACATAACCGAAATGTTGGGAGATGTGATTTCCTCCCTTCCAGAAGGGGAGGAAGAGGAATGAAGGAATCCGACAAGCGCTGGGCATTTTGGGCTTTAGCATGCGCTTTTTTGGTAGATTTCTTGGGTTATGCATTCATTGTTCCAATTCTGCCTTCATGGAAACAAGAATTTGCTTTATCGAATACTGAAGCAACAGCATTGGTTTCTCTTTGGGCAGTTCCGTTGTTTTTATTGGGCCCAAAAACCGGCCGACTAACCGACCGTTTGGGAGCGGGTAAAACCATTCTTGTCTCTCTGTTTTGCTTGACGGGTGCTTCACTGATGTACTTGGTAGCAATGAAGATAACAGTCGTTGATGGCTTCATCGTCTTAGCGATTGCGAGACTGATTCACGGCTTATCTGGTGCAGCGATTTTAACTGCTGGATTCGCCGCAGCAAGCGATATTTGGCCGACTAATTTTGGTGAAATCTCGGGCAAGTTGATTGCGATGGCAACTATTGGAGGACTGCTAGGACCAGTAATCGGTGGTGTTGCATACACCTTAGGTCCAGAATATGCTTTCATTGGACTAGCAATCATCACAGCAGCGATAATTCCGGTAGTATATGTCACAACAAAGGAATTAGGCAATGGTAGTGAGCCTGCTCAAGGATCAGTACCACTGAAGGTATTCATTCAGAACCCTGTTTTGTTTAGAATAGGGCTTTTGGTTACTATGACCACCCTCGCCACCGGCGCTCTTGAGGCAGGAATCCCACTATTTTTAGAAGACAATCTTGGATTGAATGCAGCTTGGATTGGCGCAGTTCTACTTGTCATGGTTGTAGCACAAGGTATTGGTGGATGGATGTGGGGTGCTTTAGTTGACAAAAATGGACCAGTACGCTACATGGTATTCGGATGGTATATCGTTACTTTCGCAATGCTTGCCGCAGGTTATGTTGCCTATTCGATAAGCGATGCAATCCTCGCAGCCTATTGTATCATAGTTATTCTTGGAATCTTCCAGTTTGCAATCGCAGCAGCACAGGTGCCCATGCTGCCTATGGTTGACACTGCAACCTCACAGGTCTATGGCAAAGGTGGAGCAGGTCTAGCATTCGGTGCGTTTGGTACAGCATGGGCTGCAGGCACAATAATCGGGCCAATGGTCATTGGTCCAGTATTTGATTACACAGGCTCTTGGGGAATCACCCTAGGAATTCTAGCAATTCCAATGTTCTGTGGTCTCCTTATCACATTAACCAACAAAGAAATGTTAGCACATTGCTATAATTCTGAGATGGAAAAGCGTATGGAATCGGAATAGATTTCAATGGCATGGCTGATAAAAGACGTCCTTCTCGGCGTGTTGGGATGAACCATGACTCAAGGACAGTTACCGCCGATTCGTGGTTTGCATTGGAGGCCTGAAGAACCTCTTCATTTCCTAAATTCCCTTCCAGCGGATGCTGCAAAGAGTGAACTTCTACGGTTCACTGCAGAAAGGCATGATGGCCACCTGCAACTAGTTGGAGCTGTTTGGGAATTTGTTCACAGGGAAGAGACATCATTCGATGGTGAACAGTGGCATGAATTTTCAAATCGGTTTACGGATGCTCTCAAACAGGGTCTCAGTGGCCGTATGAAGGTCAATGGGCTAACAGAGGGAGAAGTAATACCAAGGAGAGATTCTGAACTTCATCTTGAACGGAGAGGTGAAAGATTCCTAATCGATATCACACTTTGCTTGAGAAGACTGGCCCACTACATGTCGATATCAAACGACATTCGCATGGAATGGCAGAGGATGATGACGAGGACACGTAATCTAGACAGCCATCTAAAAGAGATATTCACTGTTGGAATGGACACTCCAGACGGAGGAAAATTTGGAGGCAAAGGATTTCGCTCCACCTGGCAAGAGGCTTGCGTTGCAGTCGCAACGGCCCTGAACAGATTTCCAGAAAACGAACCAGGTTCACCATACGAGGGTGATTTTGTTGCGCCGATGATTAGAGACATCGGCTTGTGTATGGCTATGGGAGACACACCAGCAGATTTGATGACGGCACAAATGGGCAAAATCGACTCTGTGATGAATGGAGGAATAGAGGGAGCAGGCGGTAGAGACCTTCACGTTGGGTGTTTCCACAGAGGAGTTTTACCGCCAACAGCTCCACTACCAATCGCAAGTGTGACAATGACCGGTATGGCTTTGTCTTCGTGGAAGAAAGGACAAGAGAGATTCCATGTCGCCTGTATTGGTGAAGGTTCCTCTTCGTCCGGAGAATGGTGGGAAGCACTCAATTTGGCTGCCACTAGAGGATTGCCAATCTCTTACATCCTACAGAATAATCAGATTGCACTAGACACACCTCCTGTGAACCAGTCGAACGTAGAGTTGTGGGCCGATAAGGCAGTTGCAATGGGAATGCCATCATGGACAATTGATGGCTCAGACCCAGCATCTTGGCATTCATCGGTTGCTTGCGCAAGAGAATTTTCGCTTTCTGGCGGTGGACCAACCCTAATTCATGTTGAGACAATGAGGGGTTGTGGACACGCTCATCATCACGATGACCTGTATCTTGGTGCGCCTTCTGGAACCCCACCGGGTTATGTCGACAGAGACCTTCTAACCTACTGGGAAAATAAAGATCCACTTCCGACTCACAGAAATCTACTGCTCTCCCTAGGAATAAGCGAAGACGAATTGAAAAAGATGGAAGAGGAAGAATCTGAGTTAGTAGACGCTGCAAGAAAGCATGTCGAAGAAATGGATTGGGCAGACCCAAAAACGGTGACAAAAGGGATCACATCACTTCATGACGCAGATACTCACGAGGACCATCTCATCCGGTTATCAGGCTCTACAATACACGCTGAACACCAAGCAGTGCTTGATGTAGGCGAATGCTTACTTGAGTATGCTGAAAGTGGCGGATGGACTTATTCTAGAGCCATACAACAAGCAATGTGTGATATCGCAGAACACTACGGTGACTCTACAATATTCATGGGAGAGGATATGGAAGTTGCTGGAGCGTTTGGAATGAACATTCCACTCAAAGCAAACGGACATCAAGACAAACTTCTGGACATGCCTCTATGTGAAGCGGTCATCATTCACTCTGCAACGGGTGCTGCGCTATCTGGCATGCGACCGATGGCTGAGATTCAATTCGGCGGTTTCGCAGCCCTCGCTCATAACGCTCTATTGAATAATGCAGCAATGCTACGTTGGAGATGGGGTGCAAATGTACCTCTAACAATTCGTGTTCCGCTGGGTGCAAGAACTCGTAGTGGGCCGTTCCACGCAAACATGATCGAATCATGGTATGCGAATGACCCGGGCTTGGTAGTTGTCGCTCCAGGTACTCCTCAAGATGCGTACGACCTCCTCAGAGAGGCTGCAGAGTTGGATGACCCTGTAATGTTCCTAGAGCATATCGGTCTTTACGGCCTGCGTGGAGGTCTAACTGGATGGGGCCAAAACATCAACCAAAAGGTCGATACTAAACCTGTCAAGGATGCAATCGAATCAGGCAATCGCCTCAAAATTGGAAAGGCAGGTGTGGTAAGAGGAGGAAGAGATGTCACATTGGTTACTTGGGGTGCGATGTTACACATATCCAAACTTGCAGCAGACGAACTCGCAAAGGAAGATATCGAAGTGGAAATTATCGATGTAAGGACACTCATTCCATTCGATGCAGAGACATGTGTCTCAAGCGTAACTAGAACAGGCCGCCTTGTTGTACTTCAAGAAGGACAGTGGTTTGGTGGCATTGGCCACTCAATGCAATCCAGAATAATGGAAGAAGCGTTCTATGCATTGGAATCTGCGCCTTTGGTAATCGGCGCATTAGATACACCAGTACCTTTCGCTCCTCCACTGGAAAACCACACCGTACCAAGTTTGGAACACGTTGTGAAAGCTATTCGTCAAGTGGTCCGGGGATAAAGTTAGCAAGCACTGCTCCAACGACTGGTGCAACGATATATAGAACCAAGTAACCCTCCCCGGTCACTATGTTTGGACCAAGTGTTCTAGCAGGATTCATGCTAGCACCTGTGAATCCACCAAAGAAGAAGGCAAGTAATGCCACCATCAATCCTACACCAAATGCAAGGGTGAACAGGTTTGCCTCTTTTCTTACCAACACGTGTATTGAGTACATCAGTAGAAGAGTAATAGCGATCTCAATTCCCCAAGACTGGGCATATCCTACGGCAGGTGATGTTGCACCAGAGACAACTATCCCTGCTGCTAACCATCCTCCAAAACATTGAGCTATGATATATCCCGGAAGTGCTTCTTTCTCCAAATTACCGTTTGCTGCAAAAGCAATTGATACAGCCGGATTGATATGCGCTCCGGAAATTGGTTGAAAAATCATAATCGCAGTGAATACCGCAAATCCAAATGTAAGGCTAACTGCAAGAGAATTCCATCCTAATGCGACCGAACCACAGCCGAGAAGTACCATCAAAAAGGTACCACAAAATTCGGACAGGTACCTATTCCACACAGTCTTTCTCAAAAGAAAGATGTGTATGATTTTTCTCTATATATTTCGCAACCATCAAAGGGGAGTTTCATTTGAGCATAATTATGGCGGAAGAGTTTCCTAGGCAGGGTATAGCTTCTCTGCTTCAGTGGAACGCACTTCTGATTTCATTTGCGCTTTTCCTTACCCTAGCAATTCTTGGTGGAATAACAGCAAAAAATGACTGGACGAATATTGGAATCCTAATTATTCTGATAATCATAGCATTGGCCCTCCTGATTACTTCTGCGGATTTCTTCGTTGAGGGTGCAAAGGGACTCGCTAGAAGAGCTGGAATGGCAGAGGTTGTAATCGGTTTGACAATCGTCAGTATCGGAACATCACTACCTGAAATTCTAGTCACTGCCACCGCCTCAGCAGGTTCGGAGAACGATCCTGCACTGATGGATCTAGCAGTTGGAAATATCTACGGTTCTGTTCTAGTGCAAATTACACTAGTTCTAGGAATCGTAGTCGCATTCAAACCCTTAGAAATAAGGCCAGCATGGCTAAAGAGAGACGGACTACTGATGTTGATGTCAGTCGTATTGTTGACTGCACTCTTGTGGGAAGGAGGCGGACTTTCCCGAATTGAAGGTGGTATTCTTGTGTTGATTTACGGTCTTTACTTGACTTGGTTGTTGAGTGATACAGACAAGATAAGAGAAGATGAACAGCAGACTGTCGATGGAGTTAAGAAAGCGGATTTCAGTTGGACTGGAACAGCATACTTCGTAATGGTAGTAGTCGGATTATCTCTAGCTGTATATGCTGCAAATGAGTTGGTGAAGTATGCAGCAGAAATTGCGTACAAGTTGAATGTACCACATGCTATCGTAGGATCAACTATGTCAGGTTTAGGAACTTCACTTCCCGAGTTAACGGTTGCAATGGTTGCTGTAAGAAAGAGCCAGGGTGTAGCAATTGGGACTCTTATCGGCTCGAACATAACCGACCCACTACTATCCATTGGGATTGCTGCTTTAGTCTCTCCAATCTCACTTACGGATGCTTCATATGACCTAACAATGTATCTCATTATTCCTGCAACCTTACTTGGTGTATCGTTATGTCTAGGCATGATGTGGACAGGTTTCCAGTTTAGTAGATGGGAAGGTAGTATCTTGATTACATTCTATCTTCTATTCTTACTCGCAATTGAATTACAAAGGCAAGGCTACCTCGTGATTTGATTAACAGTACTGCTTATGCTGAATGGCTTTGTGGGCGTAACATGGTCGACTTCCAACTTGATGAGATGCAACTAATGCTGCGAGAACTCGCTCACGAATTCGCAGTCGATGAGATTAGACCGAATGCAGAACACTGGGACCTAAATTCTGAGTATCCAAAAGACGCAATAAACGCAGCACATGAGATGGGTTTGCTCAATCTACACATCTCTGAAGACTATGGGGGGCCAGGTCTAGGAATTATGGAAGAAGTTCTCGTCAATGAGGAATTGGCTTGGGGAGACCCTGGTTTTGCAACCGCTGCCTACGCTACAAGCCTAGCATGCGCCCCTGTAATCACTGGCGCTACTCATGAACAGAAGGACAAGTATCTGCGAATGGTTGCAGAAGAAGGCGCACTTGCCTCCTATGCAGTAACTGAGCCAGGAGCAGGTTCAGATGTCGCTGCTTGCAAAACGTTGGCTGTAAGAGACGGTGATGATTACGTAATCAACGGTTCAAAGATGTGGATTACCGGAGCAGGTAAGGCAGACTGGTTTTTCGTTTTAGCCAAAACCGACGCAGATGCCGGATACAAAGGAATGTCAGGGTTCATTGTTGATGCTGATTCTGAGGGATTATCTCTAGGGAAGAAAGAGAACAATATGGGCCAGAGATGTTCGGATACACGTTCAATTTCATTCGATGACATGAGAGTTCCTGCCGAGAATTTAGTTGGTGGCTCTGAATCTGGTGGATGGATGAATGCAATGAAGGCATTCGATATGTCAAGACCAAATATCGCTGCACACGCAACAGGTCTTGCTAGGGCTGCTTACGAGCATGCACTCCAATATTCTGGAGAAAGGCAAACATTTGGCAAGCCTCTACACCGCCACCAAGCAATTCAATTCATGCTTGCAGATATGAAGACAAAAATCGAAGCATCAAGGATGCTAACATGGAAATCCGCTGCTGATGGAGATGCAGGTGTCAGAAATACAGAATCTGCGGCTCACGCTAAGAGGTTCGCTTCGGACACTGCAATGGAAGTTGCAACAGATGCGGTTCAAGTGTATGGCGGATATGGCTATTCAGAGGAATATCCTGTTGCACGACTGATGCGTGGCGCCAAAGTAATGCAAATATACGAAGGAAGCAGTCAAGTTCAGAGAATGATCATTGGTCGTGAAATTACCAAGGATTTGTGAGCCCATGGCAAAAGGCGTGCCTGCCATTGTTTTGGCAGCTGGTGCATCCAGCAGATTAGGCCAACCCAAGGCACTCGTGAAATGGAATGGCGAATCTCTTGTGGCTCGCGCAACAAGAATCCTAGCAGAAAGTGGATGCACGCCTATTTTTGTTGTGACTAGATCCGAATTACAGGTTGATGTAATGTTGGAATGTGATGGTGCAATAGTGGTGGTCAACCCTTCTCCCGAAGAGGGAAGAACAGGCTCTCTACAAATCGGTCTTATCGCATTGGTTAGTGAATTAGGCCGTACACCAAGAAGGGTCCTTGTAAGTCCTGTCGACCGTTGTGGTTGGACCTTACAAACCGTAGAAGCCTTACTCGACTGCAATGAAAACACGTCTCCAAAGCCATCTGGTCATCCATTGATGCTGTGTGAAATCGAAAAAATCCTATCTCTTCCCAAAGATGCATCCTTGCGAGAAAGCATAACTATCTCAAAAATTGATGCTCCCGGCGAACATATGAACATCGACACACCCGCCGATTTGGAGGGGCTACAGTGACGACGAGGGTTTTGCAGTGGTCACTTGATCAACTTTCCATAAATCGCAAAGTTGCGATTGCAACTGTGGTTGATACCTCTGGTTCAGTTCCTGGTAAAGCGGGTGCACGGCTTGCTTTGACCGAGTTCGATTTAGTGGGAACAGTCGGAGGTGCAGGCTTGGAAATGAAGGTTATCTCAAGGCTTAGAGAGTTGATTTCTGAAGCCTCAAAACCATGTGGAGAAGTCGTAACTTACGGATTGAATAAGGGTGCTAAGGGCTATGAGGTACAACCCCTGGACAGCCTATGTGGCGGCCGTGTGACGGTCGCCTTGGAGGTACTGATTCCGATGCCACACATACTTCTGATGGGAGGCGGACATTGCGCTAAAGCGATTGCAGAAGCTTGTCTTCCTCTTGATTGGAAATACTCAGTTCAGGACTCGAGGGCTGATTATGCCACACTTGAAGGTGCGATAGAAACTCATCATTCTTGTCCAAAGGATTTCCTTGAAAGTGAGACTCAAGAAACACTTTCACGATTCAGTGATATCCTTCTGCTTGGTCATGATTGGAAAGAAGATGAGGAACGCCTTCTAGGGTTACTATCCAAAGGTTATGCTGGCAGATTAGGAGTAATTGGCTCCAAGTCAAAGTGGAAAGCGTTCACCAACGTTGCCCTTGAAGCGGGTATTGGCCAAGAAACCCTAGATGGAGTCAATTGTCCGATTGGTCTTGCAATAGGTGCAGAGAGCCCTGAAGAGATCGCAATAGCGGTACTAGCAGAGATTTTAGCAGCTCACAAAGGTGTCAATCTTTGAAGATATGTTGCCTGTAGTGCCTGAGTTCTTCTACCGATTCAATAATGTCATCTAGGGCTCGATGCGCCTCTTTCTTTCTGTATCTTTGCAAATCTGGATACCAACGATTGACTAGTTCCTTGATTGTTGAAACATCTACAATTCTGTAGTGAAGTAAATCGAGAACCTCTGGCATTTCTTTTGCCAAAAACGCTCTATCGTTGTGTATTGAGTTGCCACACAACGGAGCAGTGCCAGTTTCTATGTTTTGTTCTAGGAACTCACAAGTCTGCTTAATCGCGTCTTCAAGAGAGACGCCCTCACTTCGAATTCTCTCAACAAGTCCTGATGATGTGTGATGAGTGGTATTCCAATCATCCATATTCGCTAGCAGTTCCTCACTAACCTTGATTGCAAGATTAGGCCCTTCTGCGATTATGTTCAATTCGCCATCGGTGATTATTGTTGCAATCTCAATAATTGACTCAGTGTCCAAATCTAAACCTGTCATTTCCAAGTCGATCCAAACCATCTCTCCTGCCATGGGTTTGCCACAAACCCGCAGCGTTTCATTATGGCGGCAATCAGATTGGTACGAAATCAATCTTCAGATTACCGTTCTGGGAAACCGAAACAACTGGCTTGAATCCTTCATGAGGCGTGTTAGCCAGCGAATTTTGAATCGCTTGGGAAATTGTTGGATCTAAAATTAAGTCATAATCAAGAGCACTCGTTACCGGTTTGGGGATTTCTAGAGCGGATTTCTTTTTCTCAATCTTCTTCTCAACTTCTTTATTTGATTCGATAGCTTCTGAGAAGTCGAGAATATCTTCTTCTTCATCCAATTCAGAGAAGTCGAAGTCTTCATCTTCAATTCCGTCCTCATCGTAATCTTCTGCGTCTTCCGATTCTTCGATTACCTCGACTTCTTCCTCTTCTTCGTCAACTGTCAAAACAGGTTCTGGAATGGCCTCTATTTGAGCCTGGCCTCCACCTCTTTGTTGCTCGATAATGGCTTCTTTGACTTCGGTGTAATCTTCTGTGTAGATTGTGGATACTTCTCCCATTCTAGAAATGTAAGCAAATCCGAATCCAAGAGCGACTACACCAAGGAACATCCAAGTTACGTAGGTGTACAATTCTGTGTCGAATGTCAGTGATAGCATGAATAGCGAGAAAATCGAACCCATTGAACCGAAACCTCTCCTCCACGGAGTTTCCGTCTCATCTCTGAATCCTTGAACTGCGATTCCAGAGAGATATGCTGCCCACACTGCCCACAGGAACTGGTCTATGTCCGCCTCTCCAATCGCCCATGTTATACCAGTTAGGAAGTAGACAATTCCTAATTGACCTACTCTGTCTATCCAGCCATAATACTCAATTTCATCACTCCAATCATAGATTTTCCAATTCCATGCCATTTCAGGTTTGGAAGAGATAATTGTCATTGCAATTCCAGCAATCATCAAAACTCCTCCAACAAACAGATCTTGAGTACCATCTGTGACATTCAATTGTTCCATTACGTTCCAAATTGCAAATGCGTGTAGGAGAGGTAGAGCAAGCAATGCGTACTTCTGACCATTTACGATTGAATCGTAAGTTGCCCAGATTGCACCGATAACGGTTCCAATTCCTTTCAAAGCAGTCCATGAGAAAGTTAGACAGATAATTGTCCATGTTCTCATTATGTCAGTCAGTCTATCACGAGCTTCATCAGAATCTAAATTGAAAACGGAGTACGCCATTCCTTCTATTGAGATTGAGTTATCAACTTCATCTGCATACTTGTACAGGAATTTAGTCGAGCTTGCTTGATTGATACATAATGTGAACAATCCAGTTCCAAGAAGGCTGTTAGTAAAGTAGTCAATATCGTCAAAGTGGCTGAAGTTCGGGTCGTTTGTAAATCCGATATAGAACGAGAAGAACGCCATTACTGGTGTCCAAGGAATCAAATCCAATTTGCCGATTAACCAGGAATAGATTGTTAGCAAGACTGTCATCGACAACAATAGCCAACTTGCTTCAGGTAGTACTCCAAATATTCCTAGTGTTAACCAAAGGGCAGGTATTGCAACTGGGGATTCGAATTCTATGTATTCAGTTGTTCTTCTGTCAATTACCGCTCTGACTAAGATCACCAAATTTGTAATTGTCATAATTATGAAGGTAAATCTACTCAAATCAAGAATCGTAGTTTCGGTTGGGTCGTAGGCAACAAGGTCGAATATTGACAAGACCTCCGCCATTATCGCACCATCAGATACGAATCTTTGCGCATATAGCAGTAATGCTAGCGGTGCAATGCAAAGTATGAAATTCAGCCTGTGCTTTAATGCTCTGGAGAATACAAGGGCGTACATTGCAACGAAGAGCAAGCCCCCGGTTGTATCGAATAGACCCAGAATTAGTAAACCCATCATGGTAACGATGTCCGCAGTTCTATTCAATGAATCATCATTCAATCCCTTTCTGTCAAGCATTACTGAAATCCCGAGAGGTCCAGCAAGTAGCATTACATCGAACAAGATCATGGAATTATACAAAACACCAGTTTCCCATCTTGCATCGTTGAGTCCAACTGCCATAGGGAATGATACTGCTATCAAAGTAAGCGTTGCAATCATTCTTCCAGAGGATGATGCTTCCTTCTCAAGTAGTACTTCAGAGATGATAATTCCAATTGGTACAATCATCAAAATGGTCCAAATTATGTTTTGAGCCAAATCGGTAATGCCAACAGACGTCAAAGCAATAGTGAATAGAACCATTGGACCAATTAGGCTCATCCTACCAAGCGGTCCCCACGAATATTCCATTGGGTCATGTTCCGCATTCGCATCAGGTAAAACCCAAGCATTTGTTTTCGAATCATAAACTGGCACCATTTTCTTTCTTTGAGAATCTGCCCAATTGAGAAGGACTCCGATGTCCAACTCGATGCTCTTGAATTTCCTCATTGCAGAATAAACCACAATTCCAACTAGTGCAAGTGTAATGTTGAATCCATCTAGGTTAGAGGTAATGTTGTCAGGTAGAGGAACCTCTAGCCTATCGAAAGCAGAGAGAATGATCGCTAGTACCATAGTAGCTGCAGTTGCTGCAGATGCTTCGAATGCCTTTTGTTTGTCCTCTGTTTTCTCGGCGTCCATCATCATCATGAAGGATGATACGACTGCATAGATGAACAGTGACCAAGGGGTGTAAGGGTCATCGCCAAACAAAACAGACTCAGATAGAATCAGTAATCCTAGCGTGACGAAGTGTGCCCAATCCGATAGGTGTCCCTTTTGCCTTCCAGCCTCTCCAGACATCAAAACGATCACAAGAATCGTGAACTCTAACCATCCAGGTTCGAATCCACCCATGAAGTGAGATTGTGCAAAGAATGAGAATCCAACTGCAACCATAGTCATGTTAGCAACCCAACTTCTAGTCACCTTCGAAATTACCAGTAGGTATGGAAGCATGATCATTGTAGTCAACCAAGGAATCAAACTCGCACTCGGTTCAATCAAGAATAAACTTGCAGCAAGACCTATTGGCATATACGGTATTCTTCGCATCAATGTTGCTGGGAAATAAGCTACCAATACAGCAAGCCAAAGACCGACTTGGAGGGTAAGATAAGGTGCTAATTCTCCAAGTTCATACTGTCTAATTGGACCCAAGATTAACTCAAAGTCACCTTCTCTTGCAATGAGCATTGCAATAATGACTTCACCAACGAGGAAAATGGAGGTTATTTGCATCAAATCTTGACGCAGACGCTTATCTGCAGCAAGAATTCCTTGAACTCCGATGATGAATACAAGTAGTGATAGTGCGCCACCTGACCCTGTATCTTCGTTACTGTACTCGTATAGGAGAGGTAAGAGGCCTGATGTGACTGCAACAACTGAGAAAATTATTCCACTATTTGCTCTAAGTGACAACCACATAGATAGAGATGCAAGTGCGATCATCGAAATTCCAAGTTCCCATGAAACAACGTTGTCAGACCATTCCATCCATATGCTTGAACCAATAAGTGCTACTACCAAAGGAGTAAACGTAGTTACCGCCCAGCCAAAAGTAGTAACTCCTCTAAGTCGATTAAGGTACATTGTTTGTGCAAGAGCAAGTGATACAGTAGCGGCCATTTGCACATAAATTGCGTTAGCAGAAGGATTCCAATCTGTAATTGTTGGGTCTGGAGAATTCGCTGGAATAAGCCAATCAACTCCTTGTTCCGCCAATACTCCGACAACCCATCTAGAACCATACAATGTTCCAACTGCTAGGAAAAAGAATGCAACTCCTAACATGTAATCGTGAACATTTTGTAATTCGCTTCCCCCCTTTCTTCTTTGGAATTCAACCAGAGAAATCGCTAGTAATCCAGAGAGCAAACCTCCGAACCCAAGGACAAGGAACTCTTGTTGTCCAGTTTCCTCACCAAAGAATGCGATTGAAAGCAATCCCGCCCAAATCGCGACCATTGCGATGCCGAATAAGATAAGTTGAGCGAATTTTTGTAGTCCTGAGTCAACGACATACCTTGTTTCTCCTATAACTCCCAATTGTACATTCGGAGTTGCTACAGCATTTGCAGACAGCGTCCCGGCTCTTGTAGACAGAGCACGAGCAGCAGTGGGCCTCTTTGGTCTTGATGGTGAATCAGCCATGTTTCTCGATGCTAATTTAACCCAAGCCCTTTTGAATGTTGAGCCGGAAATAAGTTATATTTTGGAGATTAATCCATGATTTCTGCTTCAACGACCTCATCGATGTCTTTATCGAAAGGGTGTATCGCTTCTTTATCTGATTCATTATTGATGAAAGCTATTAGCAGAACGATTGAGAGGATGATTGCTGCAAATACGGAGCCGTATACAACGTAATTCATCGTCGAACTGGTATCGTCACTTGTCGCTACTAGAACCTCCTCGGTCAGAGTTATGTCCACAGAAACAAGTGGACTCGAGGTTGTTCCATCTAGTCCACGTAGAGAAAGTGTGTGGTTGTCGTGAAGTAGAATCCCAGGAAGGTGCTCTAGTTCTTCGACAATTAAGTCGTAATCTAGGACAACGCTAGTTCCTCCATCATATGAATGGATATTAGACCATGAATCTCTCAAGTCATTGCTCATCCATTGGACTGAATCGATACTTTCGCTGATCTCAATTTCCATGACTGAACCCGGGCCCATGACAATGTTTCCATTTGTTAGCATAGTCTCAGTTACCATCAAAGTAAGGTTGGAATTGAAAGTATACTGTTGGTTGTATTCTGCTGCTTCGAGTACAGCCTCTAGTGAATTTACGTGTCCATGCCCATATACGTTGTTTTGGCGGTTCTTGGGGATCAAGTCTTCTGCACACGGTTCGTTTGAGCCCATGTAGTGACACTGTCTGTAAGTTGCAGTCTCTTGCATAATGTTACGAATATCAAACGGAGATAGGTTGGGATTTGCTTGTAGCATCAATGCTCCAACACCTGCAGCACCTGGTGTGGCCATACTTGTGCCGCTCATTGCAGTATACTGGTCACCTGAGTTGTATGCAACAGACATAATGCTGCTACCCATGTAAGCAATGTTTGGTTTAACTCTACCTTCTTCTGTTGGTCCTTGACTAGAGTATACAGCAATCGAAGTGTCCTTGTCAAGTGCACCGACTGTGATTACATCCTCTGCAGAACCTGGAGTTCCTATTTGAGCGCTAACTGCATTGTTCCCTGCAGCGATGTACAGAGCGATTCCAGCCCGGACCATTTCATTTGCTTGTCGGTTTACACTATCCTCTTCGGATGATGTCCACTCGATTGCTCCCGGTCCACCTAGGCTCATTGAAGCGATTCTTGTGTTATACTGGTGCATGGTGTCAATTGTCCATTGCATGCCAGCCATTACTCCAGCAAATGAACCTGACCCTCCAGCATCGAGTACCTTGACTCCTACAAGGTGAGCTTGTGGTGCCATTCCAGGGTGCTCGTAAGTTGGTGCGCCGGTTCCTGCAGTTGTTCCTCCACAGTGAGAACCGTGCCCTTGATCATCGAATGGGAATATGTTGCCGCTTGTGTCATCAGGGCTGTTGACTGCGTCATAGAATCCAAGGATTTTCGGGTCATATGTGTCAGGGTCATCGTCTTGGTCATCTAAGCTTGTGTGATTGCCATCAAGTCCGGTATCGATAATTGCTACAGTTGTTCCTGCACCATCATACCCCGTTTCCGCAAATGTAACGTCGACTCCGTGTCCAATCCTTGCATCATTGTTTGCAATTGTCAAAATCCCATCAAGTTCAATCATTACGACGCCAGGAATCTCTCTGAGGGTTAGCAATTCAGTTACTGGAACTCTACCAGCAAGAGCATCTATACCATGCAGAATGAACTGGTGTTCATAATCAACAGTGCGCTCTAAAACATCAATGTCTTCCTCGCCGGGTGTGTAATAGTAGTCGATAATTAGTGGAAGTGTGTTATCCTCGTCCAAGAAGATCGGATTGTCCATATGGAGTTCGACCATATCCCCAATCTTGTTCTGATTGCGGTCGACTGTGGTTTCAGTCCACCATCCAATTGGCTCAGAATTGTCTTCAAAGTCTGCTGATACTGGAACAGTTGCAACGATTAGTGGTGCAACTAACATGAATAATCCAAATAGTCCGAAACAACGTTTGTAGCCGTTCATTCCCTTCACCGCAATGTTATCGAGTTAGTGCTAGTGTTTGAAACCTGTGTATCCGCGTAAAATCGGGGGATATATCAAAACCTGAAATCACTAGGGATACCTATGGGGCTCCAAAACTGGTTTAGCCGGATTTTGATGTCCACATGGTTCAGAGAAATCTCTGTTATTGATGCTGAGAACCTTCCCTTGGATAGAGGCGCAGTTATCGTCTCATGGCATCCAGGGGGTTTGTTTGACAACATGCTCACGAAGGGTTTGTTAGCAGGAGAGCAAGTCAAATTTGACGGTTTCATAGATGATGACAATGAACTTGAGAGTATTGCTAAACAAGTTGCATCAGGAAAAAACGTAGTAGTCTTCCCAGAAGGAGAATCCCATTCCTCGCCAAAGTCGAGGGAAATTCAAGACAACGCTGCAAGAATTGCTTTGAAATCTGTCGAATTTTCTCCAGAAAATCCTCCAGTAATACTGCCGGTTGGTATTCATTACAGTAAGAAGCATCTCTTTAGAGAGCGAGTCGCACTCACAATCGAGAGACCAATAGAAATCAAAGGAGATGTAGAAAGTCTGAGTAAGATAATCTCCGGCGAAATATCTAGGTCTTCCCTATCTAGAGATGATTGGAAAGATAGGGAGTTAATCTGGAAGGCAAGGTCGATTATTCATGCTGAGAGACTTCGTAAGAATCCCGAAATTTCTGACGTAGTGACCTACGGCGAGGGGGTTATTGGGGCCAGAAGAGTTAGAGCTGCTTGGGAATGGATGGCGATTAACAATCAAGAAAAATGTCAAGACCTCGAAAATAGAACTAGGTCTCATATGAAAAGATTAGAATTTCTTGATCTGAAACCTCATCATGTTGATGATAGGCCTCAATCCGTCACAACATACGGGTTCCTTAGGTCGATTTTCTTGTGGCTATTCGCTTGGTCATTCATGTTAGGATTCGTCACATTTAGTGCCATTGTAGGATCTTTTCCACCGTTCTTATTTGTGGTTTCGATAGACCGAATTTTCGGTCCCAAAATGGAAGATAGTAAACGCGGGGCACTCAAACTGTACACCGCACTAGTTGCCTACCCAATTTGGTGGTCGATCTCTGCTTATGCCTTCACTTGGGCCTTACTTTCAGATTCGAGTCCTCTTGCAGGTTTAGCCGATTATAGTGTAGTGATTCAATTCTTGTTCTCGCTTCCAGCAATCCTTGTTTTACCTTTGATGCTGTGGTGGATGCCTACGGCTGGGAAATTACAGATGAAATTGTACTCTAAAGGCAAGTCTTCCTGGCGCAGAATGAGACTTTGGTCGAAGTGGAGAGATTCATCCCTCAATTGGGATGAATTGTGCTCTACTCAACAGAAGTTAGCTTCGGATTTAGTACAAATCGGAGATGGACTAATCCTACCTGGAGACGATGACTGGAAAAACCCTGTTCCAGGCGAGGAAGACCACACTTCAGTCACGCAAAGGTAGATGTGAATTACCAGCATTCGCAACATGTAAATTGGATAATTTAGTGCCAATGCTGAAAGGGTGATTCTTACTCGGGTCAATCAGTTGGTGACAATTATGGTTGGAAAAGAGCACGTTTCGATGATTCCAGCAGCACCTTCCACGGTGTGGAAAGCCGAAGTCAATGGTCAAGTTCGTGAAGTCCTTGCACCGTCCAACGCTGTGCTACTAGACGTCTTGCGGGACAAAACAGGATGCTTGGGCGTAAAGCGTGGATGTGACATGGGAACTTGTGGCTGTTGCACAGTGATGATCGACGGCCAACCCCGTCTATCTTGCCTCACAATGGCTCAAGATGCAAGCGGTAGCAAAATAACCACTGTTGAAGGCCTTGCAGACGGTGCTCATCTAGCACCTATCCAGCAATGTTTTGCAGACCATGGGGGCTCTCAATGTGGCTTTTGTACCCCCGGTTTCCTAGTTGCTTCTCAAGCATTACTAAATGAAAATCCCAACCCATCAGATTCAGAAATTGCATGTGCGATTGAAGGAAACCTGTGCAGGTGTACTGGATATCAACAAATCATAGAATCAATTCAAGCAGCGGCAGCAATTCACCGTGGTGAATCAGAATCTGCACCAGCAGCAAGCGATGCTCACCCTGACCCAAACCCAAGTGGTCCTGAAGAGCCTACAATGCCTCCGGGCCATGCGAGGTGATTATCGATGTCAGGAGGATACAAGCAACAGCCCGGGAGCGGTTCGGGAGAAATCCGAAAAGACGGAAAAAGGGTTGCAGGAAAGCAGAGTTTCGCTCCACCTGGCTCTGGAGGCTCAAGGCCTGTAATGAAACCTAGGGACCTTGATTTCATTCCAGAAATGGTTGGAGGAAAGGAGAAGCAACCAGCTGGCTCTCATATTCACGATAGAGCAAGGACAGGAACGATAGTAGGAAAATCAATTCCTCTTGTAGATGCAAATGCAAAGGTAACTGGCCAAGCATGGTACGGCGATGACGTCAGGTTGCCGAATGAAATAATTGGCAGAATTGTAAGGTCGCCTCATCACTATGCCAAGGTCGTAAGCATTGACACGAGCAAAGCAGAGGCTTTACCGGGTGTAATTGCCGTCGCTACCGGCGATGATGCACCGAACAAGTTCGGAGTTCTTCCTGTAACAAAAGACGAACATGCAATGGCTGTCGAGAAAGTTAGACACGTTGGTGACCTAGTTGCTTGTGTCGCTGCTGTAGACGAAGCTACAGCGAGGGAAGCGGTCGCTCTGATTGAAGTTGAATATGAAGTTCTAGATTCAATTCACGACATGAAGAAAGGTCTCGAGGATGTAGACGAGCCAATTCATTGGCGAGGAAAGTATCACGTGGGTTCGACCAACGTACAGAAGAGAGTATTCCAAGAATTCGGGGACCGATCTATGGTGGAGAATCCCAATGCAATGTACCACGGAAAGTGGAAATACATGGGTGTCAATCACGGTTTCACAGAGCCACATGCAGTAGTTGCACACTGGGATTCAAACGGTAGACTGCAACTTTACACGCCGCAACAAGTTCCACACTACGCGCACAGAGCGCTTGCGACAGTTCTTGATGTTCCAATGCATCAAGTGAATGTCATTCGAACCTTTGTTGGCGGTGGATTCGGAGGTAAATCCGACCCATTCCCTCATGAAATGTGTGCAGCTATTCTAGCACGTAAAGCAGGCAGACCTGTCAGAATAACCTTCGACAGGGAAGAGGTATTCTGGGTAAATCGTGGCCGTCATCCAAGTCATATCGAAGTGCAGATGTATGCTGATGAAGAAGCAAGAATCTCAGGATTCGACATTGATGCGTTAATCGACGGAGGTGGATTCGCATCATTCGGACACGTCACCTCATACTACAATGGAGTGCTTGCAACGGCACCCTACGAACTAGGCTCTTTCCATTACACGGGTGCTAGAGTTTGGACAAATAAGCCCGCTAGCGGTGCTATGCGTGGTCACGGTGCAGTAAACACAAGAACTGCTGTTGAGGTTGGTCTCGACGATATGTCTGAGCAATTACAAGTTGACCCAATAGACTTGCGTCTTGCAAATTTACTTCCTCCTCATTCTAGGACAATTTCAGGATTCAGAATTACCTCAAATGGAATGCGTCAGGCACTGCAAGAGGTGAGGAAAGGAAGTGACTGGGATAATAAGTTCAGGAAGATGCCTTTAGGCAAGGGAATAGGAATTGGATGCGGCTTCTTCATCTCAGGTTCAGGATTGCCAATTCACTGGGACCCTAACAAATTCCCACACGCAACCGTTCACATCCAAATCGACATGGATGGTGGTGTTACCGTTCACACAGGAGCAGCTGATATTGGGCAAGGTTCTACAACTGCGGTAGCTCAAGTTGTTGCAGAAGTGTTGGCTTTACCGATTGAAATGATTCACGTTCGAAGCCACGAGAGCGATACCAGTCCAGTTGACTTAGGTTCATACTCTTCTAGAGTGACTTTCATGAATGCTAATGCCGCAATAAGAGCTGCATTGGAGATTAAAGAGAAGTTGCTGAATGCAGCCTGGGACGCTCTTGGTTACCACCCGGATACGCTTGTTCTGAACGATAGGAGAATCTACTACAAGCATGACCCTGCAATTGGAATGTCATACCTTGAAGCACTTCACAAAGCACAGGAGGACAAGGGCGCCCTCATTTCATCAGGCGCTTATCGCTCACCTCCTATGGGTGGAGTTCACAAAGGTGCAGCAGCGGGACTCGCACCTGCATACTCATTCTCTGCATATGTCGCAGAGGTTGAGGTGGATGTAGAAACTGGACTCATCAAGTGTACAGATGTATGGGCCGCTCACGACTGTGGTAAGGCTTTGAATCCGCTTGCTGTTGAAGGACAGATAATCGGTTCCTGCCACATGGGTCTAGGCCAAGTATTGACTGAGCAGATGGTGTATGGAAGAACTGGACATCTTCAGAATCCTAACCTGCTCGATTACAAGATTCCAAGCGTTCACGAAATGCCTAATGTGACTCCAATTATCATTGAATCGTGTGATCCAGAGGGTCCGTTCGGTGCAAAGGAAGCGGGCGAAGGCCCTCTGCTGCCTATCTTGCCTGCTGTCGTAAATGCAGTGTACGATGCAATCGGAATCAGAATAAACGACCTTCCTTTGACTCCTGACAAAGTCTGGGCTGCTATTGCTAAGAAAATGAAGGTCGAAGGTATCGACGACCCAGCTGAATTACCTGTTCCAAGATTGGATTTCTCAGAATTGCAAAAGAAGTTGGAGCAACGTGCATCTGAGCATGAAATCCGTGATAAGAGAAGGCAACGCAGTGAGGATACCGATGCCTACGTCAACGGTGTTTTGTTTGGATTCGATCCAAATCTTCCACTGGAAGACCAAGTCGAAGGCTGGAAATCGGCTGACAAACCTGAACCTGAACAACTTGCAGAACTAGGATTGGCCGGGAAAGCATGGCTCAAACAAGAACAGAGGCACATGGGAGGTGGAAACTGATGCTAATGCCACCATTTGAACTTCACAAACCTACCACTGTAGAGGAAGCATGTGAAATAGCCGCACAATTGTTAGAATCAGGTCAAGAATTTGATTGGATTGCAGGTGGTACCGACATTATTCCTAACTACAAATGGCACATCAACACAAAACCGCACGTCATTTCTCTTGCTGGTCTAGAGGGCGTCTCAACAATTTCAATGACAGAAATCGGGTGTATGGCTAGATTACATGACATCTCAGTTAGTAGTGAGGTGCACCCACTAATAGCCCAAGCCGCGAGTAAGGTTGCATCATCACTTATCAGAAGAAATGCCACACTTGGTGGCAACTTGTGTCTAGATACACGATGTTTCTGGTATAATCAAGCAGAAGAGTGGAGAAGCAGCATCGATTGGTGTCACAAGGCTGATTGTGGCACTGGAGCCGACTGTAGAGTCATTCCTAATCAAAACACACTTTGTGTTGCGACATATCAAGGAGACATCGCTCCAAACCTCATGGTTTTGGATGCAACCGTGCATCTAATCGGTCCAAATGGAGCAAGAGAGATGCCTATTACAGAGTTTTATCAACTGGATGGCATGACTCGAAATGTCCTACAGCCTGGAGAATTCATGCTCAAGGTTACTCTGCCTTCGGATGTGTCTGAATGGGTTGGAGCATACCGAAAACTGAGACTCAGAGAGTCGTGGGATTTCCCAGAAGCGGGAGCTGCAGCTGCATGGAAGAAAGGAGATAAGTCAACCCTCAGGGTTGCAACAACAGCGTTAGAAAGTATACCAAGAAGACATGATGAAGAAGTCGCTGAATCCGGGGGAGACATCAAGTCGATTTGTGCTGCAGTCTACAATAACACAAAACCTGTAAACAATACTTCTCTGCCTCCAAGGTACCGAAGAAACATGATTAAAGTTCTAATCAAGCGCGCATGTGAGGAATAAAAATGAAACGAATAATCATTGCAATCTTTTTGATTTCATTGATTCCAGTTTCGACAAGTGCTCAGTTGCCTAATCCTGAAATTCAGTGGGCTGCAGACTGGGATACAGATGAAGAAGTTGCAATTATGCAACTAAATGAAGACACATATTCCTTTGAATTAATTCTAGAATTTTGGATTAACAATAATCGCTTAACTCCAATCGAAGTTGGATTTGAAGTAGAGTTTGAGGATGTTGAGTTTAGCGTTGATGACCCCGGACAGGTCACAGTGGAAGGAAATTCGAACAAGACATTTGAACTGAAGATTTCAGGTTCTGGAACGGATGCGGACGGTATTCTATACAATGCAGACACATTCAGTGAGACGGTCACTTTGAAATTCATAGAACTAATTGCAGGCCAAGCAGCAGATTCATCAAGAGAGATTGAAATGGATCTTAAGTTCTCAAAAATATACGATCTTGTCGTCAAGTATGAAGGCGATGGTCTTACGTCTTCTAATGCTGAAATTCCAATGAAATCAGGCACTACAAAGACAATCAATCTCCAGGTTTTTAATTTCGGAAATACAGATGATGCTGTTACAAAAACAAGTATTGCAGTATCGAGATGCCCCCAACTAGACTATTCATTTGAGCCTGCGTCAGTACTTCCTATTGTGATCAACCCTTCAATAAACTCAGACGATGGTAAACCGATAGGAAAACTTGAGGTTAGCACCACAACAAGTCATCCAACAAAGGAATGTATCCTTGAGTTTACGATTTATCCAGAATCTGATAGTGTCTCGAGTTATGCAACGTTAACAATCGATGTAGAATCGGTAGAAACTATTGAGGATGAACCCGATGATAACACCGATGATACTACCAACACTGATACAACAGATTTCGAGGCTGAGAGTTCATCTTTACCAGCATTATCTTCCTTATTGTGTATACTAACCTTGCTCTTTTCAGCAGTTATCCGTCGCAATTACTAGATTTGCGACTGTAATCCGGTATTGATATTCATTATCCTCAGATGATACTGAAGCCATTGTATTGCTCAATCGACGATAATCTATATGAGTGGGTTGGAGTTGCGAAACTTGCTACGTTAACCTGTGGGCTTTTTTTTAGGGGTAATAAAAATGACAGAGGAGGGTTCAACAGGAATCAAGTTAGAAACTTGGCTTTTGGTTGGATTCATCGTTGCTATGTTACTTTCAACGACTATAATCGTCATAACATCCTCCGACAAAACTACTGTTTACTCTGCATATGTCACAGATGAGGACCAAAACGTGCAATATCAGCAAGTTTCGAGCATGAGAGGCTCACTTGGCGAAGATGGCATGGACTATGTCGTTGCAAATACAATGTCCACTCCTATGCTTGTAAACGACTGGAGAGAACCTCACCGAACTATGCTTGTGATAGCAGCTCCAGAAAAGCCATTCGATAACGCAGAAGCGGATGCCCTACACGAATTCGTCACTGAAAGAGGGGGCAAGGTTATCATCGCTGCTAACTCAACAAACGCTCAAACGGTTGCAGACAAATTCGATGTCAAATTCTTCGATGCTCCAGTAGTCGATCCAAATAGATTCTACGAAGTTGCTAGTCAGACGGGTGAAGTTGAGCCTCAAGACTCCAGGAAGCTTTGGGCAGTTGCGGGTGTCAACAAGGTCTGGGATGACCAATTCGAGCGCAGACCATACTGCAGTCCTGATGCACTTCAAGATAGCAACAGGTACAGTGACTGTGCTCTACCAGTTCTGTTCCACCGCCCAACAGCGATCCAAGTGCTTGACAATGAAGACGATTCTAGAAACGTGAAGGTACTAGCACACGCATCCGGCTCAGCATTCATCGCTAGAGAAAACATGGATGCAAACGACCCAGACAATCCAATCCTGGGTGGCAATAACACCGGTTTGATCATCAGGATGGACTATCCGGGAATCGAAGCAATCGACCAGGTAAAGGGAGTCAAGGAAGGAAACGTGAAAGTTACTGGTAGCATAGTATTCGTCTCAGACCACTCTGTGTTAGCTAACCATCTGTGGGACATTGCAGATGCAGAGGTCACTGGCAAGCAGCAGTGTGATTCCGGCTACTACGGAGAAAGGCCTTGCTGGGATTCTCTACTTTCATCAACCGAGGGAACCGGAACAAACTGGAATGGTAATGAAGACTACTTTGTGACTCTAATCAGAGATATGATGGAGCATGACAACGACGAGATATCTACTGTCATCACAAGTAAGAATGATAATTTCTACATCGTGTTTGACGAGTCTCGTCACGTTACTTCCGCTATATCCTCTCCATTCACAGAGGCAATGGGTGCGATAGTTATGCTGACTAGTGATACCCTTCTAAAGTGGCTAATCGTACTCAACCTAATGGCACTGCTATCCATTGCGATAATGGTTGTACCAGAAAAAGAGAACTGGAGACACGTTTTCGACCTCACTAGATTTAGAGAAAGACCGAACAAGGTTGATCCAAATTTGTATTTACAGCGCGTACGAGAGGCTATGATGGCCAAAGTACGCCAATTCAACGACCTAACCCGTGACGAAATGGCTAGGAAAACACCAGGTGAGATCCAATCAATGGTAAAGGACCCTCGCCTAATCGAACTGTTGTACTCGCAACAGAGATCATACTCCAACGAAGA
>Ga0213865_10000401_pt1 | contig 29224 bp, 34 predicted proteins | sample PICome_6_FD_160100 | JGI IMG/M metagenome (GOLD analysis project Ga0213865, IMG submission 160100) | Coastal seawater microbial communities near Pivers Island, North Carolina, United States - PICO282 | ecosystem: Environmental > Aquatic > Marine > Coastal | place: USA: North Carolina...
ATTAATAATTTATTTAAGTATATTTACTATTAAAATAAATGACTGATAACACACAAGAATTATTTAATCAACAAAAACAAGAAATTTTTTATCTACTCAAAGAAATGTTAAGTTGTTCTAAAGACAACAAAAATATACTAGATACATACTACGAAAAACTAAATAAATATATTTCAATTATTCAAACTTCTGTTATATTTTTTTCTACTGTTTCTGCCTTTTTACAAGGGTTAAGATCTGAAATAACAATACCTAACACTATTAGTTTTATTATCACCCTTGTAATTTCTACCTATATTAGTTTAGTGTTGTCTTTATCAAAGTTTTTTAAACTAGATGAATTAAAAGAACAAATCAACAATCTAACAGAAAAGTATGCGGAATTTCACAATAATATTCAACTTACTCTAGACGATTTGAAACAATGGAACAATGTATCTTTACTAGATCAGGAAAAAATGTCAGAATGGACTACTTTTGTTAAAGAGTTCTACATTAACTATAGCAACACTATTAAAACAAAAAAACTTTTATTTGTAGAATATGAAAAAATTTTAAACTCAAGTAAAAGAAACTATTACCAAAGACTTATCAGAAAACATAACATCAAAAATGAAATAAAAATCAAAAAATTACGGGAAACAGAAATTAAACTAGACTTAGGTTTAGGTACAGGTTTAGATAATGATGTAATACAAACACACCAAACAAATCAAGGACAAACCGAACAAAAACAAACAAATGATACACAACTATAATATACATTTAAAATTGATATTTTAAAAAAAAAATATCAATATTTAATAAATATGGCACCTAAACTAAAAAGTGTAAAAAAAACAGCTGCTGCTAAATCTAAGAAAACAGCTGCTGCTAAAGTTAAACAAGCAGCTAAGAAAACAGCAGCTTCTAAAGTTAAACAAGCAGCTAAGAAAACAGCAGCTTCTAAAGTTAATAAACAAGAGGAAAAACGACGAGAAAAAGAACAAGAAGAATGGCAAAAATGGAAAAAAGAAGAAGAAAAAGGTAGACGACAGCAACGAGAACAGCAACGAGAAAGAGAAGAAACGAAAGCCGCCGAAAGCCCCAAACCAACTCTAGATTTGTCAACAATGTCTATTCAACAGTTGAAAGCCGAATTGAAAAAGAGAGGATGTAAAGGATACTCTAGTCTCAAAAGACCAGATTTAGAAGAACTTTTAAAGAAATGTCCCGCTGATAATTGTGTCAATTCTATGAAGAAAAAGTGTAAAGAAGAAGGTAGAATTTGTAATCCTAAAACAGGAAGATGTATTTCTAGTAAGAAGTCTGAAAAACCTTCAAGAGTAGGCGGTACCAGTGGAAGTCAAAGTGTTTCAAATATCGAGAAAAAACAACAAGAAAAACAAGAACAAGATGTATTTATTGAATATTTATTAACATTGGGTGATAATATTGGTGAAATTAAAAAAGACATGCAAAAATTCTCTCAATCTAGAGGATATATTACAAGAAAAAGACTATTTAATAACATACTACAACAAATCCCCGACGAATTATTAACCGACTTTATTCAGAAGTATTATAAGGTAAAAGACTACATTGATTTAAATGAATGTTTTAATAAATACATTAAAACTGATATATACATACAATATCAACTTGAACAAGAACGACTTGATAAAGAACGAGACATGTCGAAAAGACAGGAAGAACAAGAAAAAAAGAAAAAACAAGAACAAAGACAAAACCCATTATTTTATACTTTGTTTGGAACTGATACCGAATCAGATATGGAAAGAGACGATATTGAATCAGAAATGGAAGAAGAATCTGGTTCAGATTATGAAGCTGGTTCTGAATATGAAGCTGGTTCTGAATATGAAGCTGGTTCTGAATATAAACAAAAAGATGAAGCTGGTTCAGAAGGTGAAGATGAACGAACGATTAACTTTATGAATCAAGGTCCTGATCCTAAAAGAATGCGAAGAACTGAGATCCCTATTCCTATAACTATTGAAAAACCTAGATTACAACAGGTTCAAAAACCTACCACCAAAATCACTCGAAATACAATTAAAGACTTTGTATCAACTAAACTATCAACCCAACTTTTAAGTATTGACCCTAACAACAAAAACTATCTAAAAGACAGTATGTTTGTTAAAGACACAACTAATTTATTAACTATGGATCTTACTCGTAATGTTATTGACATAATGATGGAATTAGCAAACATAATTACTTACATGTCGTTTGATACTCAGATTAAATATAATGCTAATATCTTTAGAGATAGACTTAGAAACGACTATTATACTCCTTCTAGTTTAACTAGTTTAAGTATGGAAGACAAAATACCAGAAGTGTTTAGCAACAATCTAATTACTGATGTTCAAAAAGAAATGGCTAGAGTTAGATTAAATAATAGTATTAAAGAAACAACAAGCGACTTATTACTACAAGTTGAAAAAGTAATTAATCCTACTAAACGAGTATCTCAACCTGCTAAACCACCTCAACCAATTAGATATATGTTTAAGAGAGAGATTAAGAAAAGTCTTTTAAAATCACAATGTAAAAACAAAAATCAATTAGTAGGTGTAAACGACTATGAACTAATTAAATACAGAGAAAATGGTAACGATTACTGTTTGTCAATTAAAGCATTATCTTGTGCCTACAAAAATGGTATGAGACTAGTAAATAGTTCAACTGGTAATCTACTTGATGAATTATTTGTTAATAGATTTATAGAATTGTATGAAAATGTATGTGATTTAACCAACAAAGGTGGTTATGAAAACTTAGAAAAAACAAACCAAGACGAAAATGTAGATTTACTCTCGCGACAAATGATGAATTTAAATTTATAAATTTGATTTAATTTTTAAAATCTTTTACTAATTAAAGCATGTCTCAATATACTAATCCTTTAATTAGTTTTTCACAAGATTGTAATAAATGTGTATTTAAATTTTATGATAAAGAGAGCCTTAAATGTTTTTTACAATATACAAAAAATAAAAGTAATTACAGTTTAAAAAAAAATAAAACAATTATTGTTAACGAATTTACACACAAAGAATTAGATGAACTACAAAATTGGAAGAAAAAATATAACAAAGACTAAATTAAATCTTGTTTCACCTTGTAAATATTCTTTCAACGATTTAATAAAAGCCTCAAATAGTAGTATAGAAATACAAAAACTCAATACTATGACACAAGACAAAATAAATGATGTTGTAAAACAAATGTGTTTAAAAGCTGATTGGTATTATAAAGATGTATGTGTAAATGGTATAACCTACACATCTTTTTCACCTAATGCTGTATTAGAATAATACTTAGAATTTTCATTTTATAATATTATTTTAAACAAATATTATAAAATAAGTAAGTAAATAAATATGAAAATAAGCTTGAAAAATTTTCTACCAAAGTATCCTAACATTGAAAATAGTAATAATTATCCATTACTAGATATATATGATTCTAACGATTTCAACAATTTGATTTACAAAAAAAAAGAATTTTATGAAGAAAAACTAGATAAATTAGAAGATATACCTGAAAATCCTGGTGTATTGTTAAAACACCAAAAAATTTTATCTAGATATATGTCTAGTCACACACCTTATGATAAATTATTGGTATTTCATGAGATGGGTTCCGGAAAAACATGTACTTCTATCGCAATTAGTGAGAAAATTTTATCAGAAACAAACAATATAACTAAAGTTTTATACATAGCAAGAGGTGATGCTATTTTAAATAATTTTGTGAATGAATTAGTTTTTAAGTGTACTGATGGTAAATACATACCGGAAAATTATGAAGAATTAACAGATCTAGAAAAAATCCACAGAAGAAACAAATTGATACGAAAAAATTACAATCTCAAAACCTATGAAACATTTGCTAAACAACTATCTACTATGACAGACAAACAAATTAAAAATCAATTTAGCAATCGTGTGATTATAATTGATGAAATTCATAACATTAGAATTCAGTCAAAGCAAGTTAATATAGATGTATACCAACAATTTTACAGATTATTACACGATGTAACTAATTGTAAAGTTTTGTTGTTGTCTGGGACACCTATAAAAGACGAATTAAGTGAGTTATCTAGTGTTATGAATTTGTTATTGTCTCGAAAAGATAAGTTGCCTACACAAACAGAGTTTATAGAAGAATATTTTACACAGATAGGCGATGATTATTTCTTAAAAGATGACAAACGAGACAAATTATACAATCTTTTTAAAGGCAAAATATCATATCTAAAGTCAGTTAAATCAGATGTTGAAAAAATATTTGTAGGTCAACCGATGGGAACACTAAGAGACTTTAATGTTGTACCAGACTATATGAGTGATTTTCAATACCAAATATATCGTCAGGCATACATAAAAGATATGGAAGACCAAACTATTTATAGCAATTCTAGACAAGCAATTTTACTTGTGTACCCAAATGGTAGTTACGGAAAAAGTGGATTTAACAAATATGTAATTAAAAAGAAAAAGTTATCGGCAATAATTGATACCGATACAAAACAAAAGAAAATCTACACTTATGCTTTATCACCAGAGTTTAGACGAGAAATAACTGGTAGTAACGAAGAAAAATTGTTAAAACTAGAAAGATTTAGTAGCAAATATGCTGAGTCTATTAGAAACATTTTACGAGCTCGTGAACAAGGTAAATCTGTATTTATTTATAATGAATTTGTAGAAGGAAGTGGTTTGATAGTATTTAGTTTAATTTTAAATATGTTTGGTTTTTCTAAAGCAGGTACAAATATTCCTGAAAACTCGCAAAAAGCTAGATATGCGATTATTAGTAATTTAACTAGTAACACACTTGAAATTAAAAAACTTATAACGAGATTTAACCAACCAGACAACATGAATGGTGAAATAATAAATGTAATTATAGGTTCTAGAGTAATTAGTGAGGGATTTTCCCTCAAAAATGTTCAAGTTGAAGAAATTCATACACCTTGGTTTAATTATTCAGAAACTAGTCAAGCTATTGCACGAGGTTACAGATTTGGTTCTCATCAAATGTTAATCAAAAATAATATACAACCTCAAGTTGAAATATTCCAGAGAATTTCTTTTAATAGAGCAATGGAAACACAAGATATAGATGTCAAAAGTATAGATTTAGTGATGTATGAGATATCTGAAATAAAAGACAAAAACATTAAAAGAGTGGAAAGATTTATAATTGAGTCATCATTTGATTGTGCTTTAAACTACAACCGCAACAAAAATAATGATGAGATGGGTAGAGATTGCGAATATATGGATTGTGATTTCGTGTGTAGAGATGTTGATTTAGATTTCAATTTAGACGAATTAGATTTATCATCTTATAATATTTATTACCAAGACAAATCACAACTCATAAATCTACTCAAAGTCTACTTACAGAAACAATCAATTTGTTCTTTCCCGCAACTTTTTAGTTATATTTCAAATAATTTTCAACAATACAATCGACAGAATTTGCCTTACATTTTACTAGATTGTTTATACTACATGATTAATCTTAATGTTAAAATACAAAATAAGTATGGATTTGTTTCATATCTACGAGAATACAAAAATATTTACTACTTGACAACGATTATAGAATCTAACAGTGAAATAAATTCGAGTGTAAATTACTATAATCGGTGTTTAGTTACGGTTGAGGGTTCTAGTTTTAGTGATATTGTTTCCGACTTAAATGAAAAGAGTCATTTAAGTATTATTGAAAAAGTATTTCGAGATGGTAACATTAATGATATTGGAAAACTTCCGATATTGGTACAAGAATTTTTGTTAGAAAATACTATGTTGTCTGACTCATTGAAAAAAGATGAAATATTACAATACTTTTCTAAAGACTATGAAATTAAAAATCAAGTTGTATATTCGTATCTTTTATCTAAAAATAATCAAGGAAGTGTAAGATGTTTAAAAGATAATAGTTGGGAAGATTGTGATGCTCCTCAAGACGATGATATGTCTAGAAAGTTAGAAATGGTTATTAGACAGAAAAAGTATGCTTTTATAGGTCAGTACAATAGCTCTAATAAGATTTTCTGTATTAGAGACATATCTAAAGATATTCCAGACAAAAAGAATCAACAAAAATCTGGTAAAAATTGTATGACATGGAAAAAGAATGATTTATTGATAGTAGTTTTGAAAAATAATATTAAATTGTCAGAACTAAATTTAGATGATAAAGAGATTGAAAAAATTGGTGAATTTACTAACAGAGACCAACTTATAGGATTTATTAAAAGTAAAAATAAACTAGGTGATGTTGAATTACAAGAGTTAGAAACTGATATTTTACAAACAATTGTATTGTTTCTAAAAGTTAATATTCGAGGTATTTGTAAGTATCTCAAACAATGGTTTGCTGCTAAAGATATTTTGTTTAAAGACAATAATTGTGGTAGTCAAACAAAAAAGAAGTAGTTACATTAAGTATTTTGATTTAACTAATTCAGATTTAATGTAGTTAGCTATGTTTTTAGTTTTAATGGTGTATGGAACTTCTATTAAAACTATGTTGTTTTCTTTACATATTCTTCTTTTCATATCGTCTCTATATTTTTGGTTGAGAAAGGCTTCTTTATTTTTGTGAAAGTAAGGTATGTAGTTGTAATGTTGTTCTCCGTTGTATTCAACTGCTAGTTTTAGTTGATGATCGTAGCAGTCTAATTCTAAATTATATTTGTTACCTGTAACGGGATTTCTTAGAAAATCTGGTCTTGATTTATTGAATGGTCTATTAAATATCATTTGTAATACTCGTCTACACTCAGTTTCACCTTTACTTTCTCGAGATGAAGAACTAGAGTAATTAGATGAAGGCGATGATGAATGATAATTTAGATTTTTAGAATAATTTTGTGTAGAGTTGAGTTTATTATACATTTTAGATGGATTAGAAAGTATTTGATGAGTCAGTAAGACATCATTAAATGTATCTTTAGTCCATGAACCTTCTGATTTTTTTATAAATTTATGGTATATTCCAAGAGACAAAATCAATACTATACACACTACAATTACTATTTCAAATCCGTAATCGTTCCATGTTTCTTTAATTTTACGAATAAATGTAAACATTTATTTATTCAATTATTATTCTAAATTAATAGATTTTTTACAGACACAACATACTTGTTTATATCTAGACCATTCTTCGATACAATTTATATGAAATAAGTGCTTACATTCTAACTCGCATAATTCCTGTTGTTCAATAAAGTTGTCTTGGCATATCACACACATATCGTGCTGCTGTGTCTTATCATATTTAACTCGGTTGTATTGAATTTGTTGGATGTCTTCATGTGAGTCTTCGTGCGAGTCTTCGTGCGAGTCTTCGTGCGAGTCTTCGTGTTCTAGATATATATAAACCATTATTTCTTCAATGCTTGTGTTGAGTCGTGTCAAAGTTTGGTCTAACAAAACCAAACTTGTTTCTAAAATGTTGGGTTCTGTAGAATATTGTAAAATAGAATTTGCGATTGTGGGTGTAGTATCATAATAAGTTAGACTATTATAGTTTATTATGTGATTAAAAAATATTTCTTCAGTTAAACCATTAAAATTATTCATGTTTATTTAAATCTTTAAAAATTTAAATAAAAATTAAATTTAATAATAAGGTGTATGATTCCAACCTAATTCTTCAAATAATTTTTTACAAACATCATCATGAAAATTTTTGATGTCTATAGTTTTTAAACAACTAAAATCATATTCATTACATTTATGTTTGTGTCTTCGTAACAGTTGGTATAACACATATTGTGTGTTAATGAAATTTTTTCTTGAATATTTTTGTTTAAACATTTTTTGATAAAGTTTAAACAAAATATTAAAATCTTCCATCAATATGTTTTCTAAATGACTAATATTATCAGGTTGTATTTCTGTTAAAATAGCATGAATTAAATGAATATCATCGTAGTAGCTAGAATAGTTTAATTCTTTTAAAAACATGTATATGTGTTTTTTTGTGATATTTTGATATTTAATTTTGTTAATTGGGGACTCTATTAACAAATGGTGTCGTTTAAATTGTTCTGATAAATCATCTAGTATTTGTTTGGGTATTCTTTTGCTTTGTTTACCTTGGTATTGAATAATACTTTCTCTAAAATTGTTTCTTGGATCATATTCATATTTGTTGTTGATACTAATACGATCAATATCATTATAATATGAAATATATTTAACGATGTGATTTTCCTCGTAGCATTCAGTACATATGTATATATTGTTGTTAATAATATCAAAATTTTTACAATTTTGACAATTAGGACATTTCATTTGGTTGTTTTTTCCTATTTCAATATTAAAGTCAACATACTTTTCCACGATATTCAAAAAAGAATTAATTAATAAATTTTTTTTGGTGTTATCTGATTTTTTCTTTTTACCAAAAAAGTTGACTGAAATTGTAGTATTTAATATTTGTTTATACTCTTCTATAATATTAAATGTTTCAATTATGTAAAAATTGTAGTTTCTTTCTAGCATAATATCTTCTATATGTTTTTCAATATTTTTTTTATTCAATAATAACTCATTTCTAATTCTGTTATTCAAATTGTAATTTTCCAATAATTGGACGATGTATACAAGATTTTTTTTGTGCATATCTATATTGTTTTTTTGCGATAAAATTTTTTTTCTAATTTTTTTATCTAACAGTAAAATATCTAAACTACTATTCATTTTTGTTTTGAAACAATTTTTTAAAACATTTTATTATATTTATTATTATAAATATAACAATGGCTTTATGTTCTTCTAACTTAACTTCTGGTTTTATCGATCTTGCTACTTTTGATGAAATCGAAAAATATATGTATGGTGGTCCCGATGCTACCGCTTATTTCGTTCGCGAAACTAGAAAATCTACTTGGTTTACTCAGGTACCTGTTTGCTTATCTCGTGCTTCTGGCCATCCCGATTTCAATCAGGAATTCCATGTTTCTATCTCCAGAGCTGGTGATTATTTACTTCACACTTGGCTAAGAACTACCGTTCCTGCTGTAGAAGCTGCAACTTCTACAAGTCTTCGTTGGACTAAGAATCTTATGCACAATCTTGTAAAGGAATGTCAGATTACTTTTAATGACCTTGTTGCCGCTAGATTCGATAACTACCACTTAGATTTCTGGACTGCTTTTACTGTCCCTGCTTCTAAAAGAGAAGGTTATGATGCTATGATTGGTAATGTAGCTGCTTTAGTTGATGGTAGTCCTAATGCTGGTACTCTTCCTGAGTCTACTTTAAATCTTCCTCTTCCTTTCTTTTATTCTCGCGATAGTGGTGTAGCTCTTCCTACTGCTGCTCTTCCTTACAATGAAATGAGAATTAGTTTTCATCTTCGTGACTGGTCTGAACTACTTCTTGCTTCAATTGCTGGTGCTGCCTGGGCTCCTGCTACTTTAGCTGATATAGAAGGTAGTGCTGCCCCTGTTCTTAAGAACACTCAGGTATGGGCTAACTATGCTATTGTATCTAACGATGAAAGAAAGAGAATGGCTTGTGCTCCTCGTGATATCTTAATCGAACAGGTACAGACTGCTCCTAGACAGTCTTTTACCCCTGCTACTAACCCTCAGCAGTCATTTGATGTAAGATTTTCTCATGCCATCAAGGTCTTATTCTTTGCTGTTAGAAACAAAACTAATGTTGCCGAATGGTCTAGATATGGAACTGCCTCAGCAGCCGGTGGTCCTGGTCCAGTAGTATTAAGTGTTCCTGGTCCTAATGTTGATCCAGTCTCTGTAACTTCTCTTATCTACGAAAATACTCAGAGACTTTCCCAGATGGGCAGTGATTACTTTTCTCTTGTCAACCCCTATTACCATGCTCAGACTATTGCTAGTCCCACTAAGGATCTTGGTCTTCACATGTACTCTTACTCTCTTGACTTTTTATGCCTTGACCCCATGGGTTCTACCAACTACGGAAAACTCACTAATGTTTCTGTTGTACCTGAAGCTTCTGCTCAGGCAATTGCTGCTGCTAATGATGCTGATGCTCAGAAATTCGAATTTATTGTTACTGCTGTAAACAACAACATCATCCGTGTATCTGGTGGTGCTCTCGGTTTCCCTGTACTATAAATTATTATCGATATATTTTCAAAATATATTGTATTCAAACTATATTTTTACACAAAAATATAGTTAAATTATATTTAAAATTGATTAAAAGATTCTCTGTATTCTGGATTATATCTTTGATTATGAAAATCCCAATACTCATTACATCCAAATTTCCAATTTTTATCTACTAAAGGTGCTTTCCAGTAAAAAACACAATCCGTCCAATTATTAGTACTAGTAGCATTATGAACATACATACAATGATAGTCTTCAGTCAACTGATCCATTAACTCGCAAAATGTTTGAAAATCAGGAATTACAGAAGCATAATTTTCATATAATGATTTTCTATTTTTAAGTAAAGGTTCTCTTAAGATAAAAATTCCGTCAACATTAGTTCTAATAACAGGTTTTACATCCATCGCATACTGAAGAGATAAAATATACATCATTTTCCAATGACGACCTTTCTTGTATAAAGCCTGCTGGAGAGGTCTGTTAAAAACTCTAGGATCATCTGTACAATCATCTAATATTAATACTCCCCACGGGTTGTCTAAATATTGATGGGCTAATTTTTGTCTTTTAACAAAATGTTCTATTTTTTCTTCGTTGTAGTTGTTGTAAATAAAAGTACTTGGAATAAATTCTTTATAAGCATGATTACTATCTTCAGAACCACTCATTACCATACCTATTGGAAATATATGCTTTTTAGCATGGAGTAAGGCTTTAATAACAGTAGATTTACCAACACCAGGCTTTCCAACAACTACTATCTTTGAACCACCACTGTAATTTGGATCTTTAAATCTTTCTGTAGTCGGAGGAATTATCGCAGGATCCAACTCTTTGATATCTATAATTTGTTCTGACATTTATAAACTAGCACATTTTTTTAAATACATTAATTAGTTAAATATAGGTACAGTTAAACAACTTCATATTTTTTACATCATACAATATTTCATCATATTTAATGTTTATAGAATTTAACTCATCGCAATTTAAATAGTTAGTTAAATTTTTTTCAGATGAAAAATCATATATGTTGTAAACTACTGTTCCATCATAAAAATCCATATACTGATTCATATCTATTATTCCAAATTTTTTGTGATTTTTTCTATACATAATGTTAATATCAGACAAATAATTTCTTAGTTTAATCTTATTATTAGAATTAATAATATTTTTAGTAATTAGTTTTATCATATATATTTTATCATTGTAGAATTCATATAATTTAATTTTATTATACAATGAAATACAAAAACCAGTACAAAGAATCTACCTAATAATGAGAATAATATTATCCAAAGAAAATCAATACTTATAGTAAAAAAATATCATCACAATAGCTATATTGTGATAGTTTAGTATTTTTAATACTATGTAATATTTTACTGTATTTATTATGAATAATATTAAAGTCTTGTGAATTAATAAAATTATTTAGGTATTTTGGTGATGAAAAATCATATATGTTGTACACTATTGTTCCATCATAAAAATCAATATATTGGTTCATATCTATTATTCCATATGTTTTATGTTTTGTTCTATACATTATATTAATATCATTTAAGTAGTATTCTAATGTAATATTGTTATAAGATTTAATAATACTTTTAGAAATTAGTCTTGTAATCATCATATATTTGTATTATGTATATTTGACATAAATTTAATTTTATTTATAATAAATGAATATACCAAAACCAGTACAACTTACCTCTCTTAAACACAGACAATTTGGACTTACATTAGACGAATATAAAAAATACCTTACACAAAAAATCCAACAAGACAAGATACAACAACAACTAGAAGAAAAAAGACTCGACTTAATAATGAAACAATTACCTACAGAGTCAAAGAAAACAAGAGAAAAACGAGAAAAGACAGAGAAAAGACTAGAAAAACAACGAATTAAAAAACAAAGAGAAACTGGAAAACAAGAGAGAATGAGAAAAAAAAAGGAAAGAGAAGAGAAAAACAAACTCGAAAAAAAATGGAAATGGAAAAAATGGAAAAAAATGGAAAAAAAGAGACAACGAGAAAAAAGACAAAGAGAAATTATTAAAGCATATCGACGACAACAACTTTTCAGCGAACAAAATGTTGACACTTTATCAAAATTTTGTAAAAATCCAACTTATAGTAATTTTAGTAAACTTAACAACAAAAATAAAGTAAAACTACGATTACTATCTAATTATGTACTTAATTCTAAAAAAGGCAAAACTATTTTGGCAACTAAAATTAGTAAATGGTAATTATAATCCTAGCATAAATTCTTGTTTATCAACCACATTTACACCCAAATCTCGTGCCTTTTTAACTTTGCCTGTGTTGCTGTTAATGTCTGATGTAACTACTAAATCTGTTTTTTTTGAAACAGATGTAACTATTTTACCACCTCTTTCAACTATCATTTTTTCTAAATCTTTATCACGAAATCCGCTAAATACTATTTTCATATTTTTAAAAGTTTGATTAGTAGTTTGTTTTTGTGGAATTTGAAATGTTACAAACTTATCTATTTTTTTGAGAAACAATCTAGCTATTGCAATGTTATCAACTATTTTTTTTGCGGTGATTAAAGAATAACCTTCTACATTTTTGACTAAATCTAATATTTCAGATTTAGTCATTGTTTTAGAAATAGTTAACAAATCTGGAATACAATTAAATAATTCTTCAATTTTCTTAGTCCCAATACCAAATCCAAACACACTAGAAGCACTAAGTAAAACAGAAACAGACACATTTTGTAAACCATTATGGATACTATTATAAATTCTTGTTGCTCCCTTTTGTTGTATACCTTCAATCATTATTAAATCATCTCGTGACATCTCAAGTATTTTTAATAATGAATCATACCCTGAATCATATAATTTATTGATAACTTGTGTTCCTACAAATTTAATGTTCATAGTAGAAAAGAAACTGCTTAAAATTTTAATACACATTTCATCATTGTCTTTGGTTATTAAAATATCGACATTTGTTTCGTTCCATTTATAATCGATACTAGGCATTTGTGGTGATTTTGCCTGTTTAACGACTTCAACTATGTAAGGAATAACATCACCCGATCTAGTTATTTTTACTTGAGCCCCTTTACCTATTGAGTTTTCTACTATAAACTTTGCATTAAATCCTGTTGTATATGTTATTGTTACTCCTTGTAATTTGATTGGTTTAATTTTGATTCTTGGTTTGAGTTTTCCTCTTTTACTAACATTCCATTCTACATCTACCACTGTTGCTTTTACTATGTTGTCACCAAATCTCATTTTGAATGCGAAGGCATATTTGGGATTACCGCTTGTGTTTCTAATGTATGGTTTGTCAGATTGAACTATAATTCCGTCAATTTGATATTTGGTTTTTGTTTTAAAATTTGTGAATGTTTTTATAAGACAATTGACATCGATATTGTCTACAACAATTTTTCTAACTGTTTTAAATTTAAGTAGTTGTAATGTTTCTAATTGTTGTGATGGATTGTTTAATAACCCTGTGTCTACAATTTCATATGCGATAAATTCGATATCTTTAATTCCAGCTTTCAAAGTTTTTGAACCTACTAAACCAGCTACTAAGTTACGAGCATTCGCATAACTACCAGAATATTTTTTATCAAACACACTATCTTTCATTATGAGTTCTCCCCTTATGTTAATTGATAAATTTTCGTCTAGATTTTTTGGTATTCCAGATATATAACTAGATAGTATTGAAATATCAGTCCCAACACTACCATCACCGCGAGTATATAGTTTGAGAACACCATTATGTAAAGTCAATAAACAAGACACACCATCTAGTTTGTCTTGTATTGTGTATCTTGGTGCTATGTTTTTGTTTAACCATCTTTTGATTTCTTTTTGAATTTCTTCTACTGATTTTTCTTGATAAATATTTCGTTCACTATCTGACATGTTTTCCCAAGTTGTTTTTGTGTATTTAGCTATATCATCAACATTGAGTTTTTCAACCTCTTTATAGTAATAAAGAAAAGGGGATTGAGTTGAAATTTTATCCATACTTCCCAACCAAAATGGAAGCTGTTGTTTGTTTTTGTCAACTTTGTGTCCTATGGGTACTTTATAATTGGGATCTTTGGTAATGATAGAATCTTTTAATATATCATATTTCCAATCATCTAAACCAGAGTCTCCTGTGTTGTAGTATAAGTTGTCTAGGTAGAGTTTTATTTTATGTAGTTTTTGTAAGTCAGTAGTTTCTACAAATAGTTCAAAGTCAGATTGTGTTAATAAATTTAGTTTTGTAATTTCAGAATTATTTATCATTATTATATTTATATTTATATATAAAAAATAAACAAATTTATTATTGTTATAATAAATATGAATTTTATATTTAATAATGAAAAAGTTTTTATTAATATTGTAAATGATAACAGATATATAGTAAACTATAGTAACACAGAAATTGATATTTTAGTGGAAGAACAATTATGGAAGAAATCAGATGGATATAATATTAATCGACCTTTTAAAAGTAATCTCCGTTTATTAGGTTTCTATTCTCAAAAAGACCCAAACAAACCAAAGACAAAAAAAGGAGTATCTACCGAATTATTATGTAATTTTATAAAACATTTGAAAAATCAACAAATAATAAAAACTAATTCTGTATTAGTTTTGGAAGCGGATCCTTCAGTTAACGATATGTTGATTGAAAAAGTATATAAACCTTTGGGTTTAATAGTTAGAGGTAAAGAATCAGACAATCCAGAAGGTTCAACTTTGTTGAGTGTAAGTATCATGACGATACTTAACCATTGTAGAAAAATTGTTGATTTATTTGGACATTTGTTTAAAACTTTTACATGTAAAAACCTGGATGAAAAACAATTTCGACCACAACTACATCAACAAGAAGTCTTAGACTACTTTATAGAGTCTCGATACAAAGGTTTACTTTTGTATCATAAACTAGGTTCTGGTAAATCTTGTAGTTCTATAATGATAGCAGATAAAATGTTAGAGAAAAAGATGATTAACCGAGTCATTGTATTATCACAAGGTTCTTTAAGAGCTAATTGGTCTTTGGAATATTGTGAAGTGTGTGGTAAAACTCCGGCTATGTTTGATGAAAATTTTGTTTTTATAGCTTATAATTCTACATATTATAACAAAATAAAAAATTTAAGTATAGACAACACCTTAATTATAATAGATGAAATACAAAATTTTATAAATGGAGTAATTAATAAGTCTGAAAACAACTTTAATTTTTATCAAAAGTTGTTACTATCTAATTGTCGAATATTAACTTTGAGTGGTACACCTGTTAAAAATAAACTAGGACTTTTATATCTAATTAAACTACTTAATCCTAAAATACCACTAGATGTTTTAAATTTAGATATGAATAAAGCTGAACTTGTTGAAGTTAAAGATAGTTATTTAAGAGGAATAGTGTCTTATTTCCCTGGTAAATCAGGTATGTATCCTAGAGTAAATGATCAAATTATCATTAAAGCTCATATGTCTAATGTTCAATTTGGTTATTATAAAAATATGATGACACAAGAATTAATTGATATGCATGCAAAAATTAAACCAAATATGCTTCCATGGGAAATTAAACAAATTATTTCTGATAAGGTAGCAGCAATTAGAAGAATCAAATCGCGACTAATTTCTAATGTATATTACGATAAACTTTCAAAAGACTATAATTATCAATTATTAAATGATACATTAGAAACTCAAGGTGGTTGGATTACTGACAGCAAATTACAAAACAATTGGATTAAAACACATTCACAAAAACTCTATAAATTACTAGTTAATATAATTCTACATAAACATACAAAACATATGGTTTATACATATTTTGTTTCACATGGAGGTAGTAATCTTATTAATACACTATTAAATAAATGCGGTATTAATTCAGTAATTTTTCATGGTAAATTAACAGATGTCGACAGAAAAAAAATATTAAAAACATATAATAGTATAGAAAATATAAATGGTGATTTAATTAAGGTTATAATTGTAACGGAAGCGGGTGCTGAAGGTATCTCATTATTAGATACTAACAATATACATATATTTGAATCATCTGATAATGTAGTAAAAACTAAACAAGCATTAGGTAGAGTTGTTAGGTATAAATCTCATATTAGATTACCTGTATCGAGACAATATGTAAATACTTATAGATACTGGTCTATCGCACCAAAAAATGAAAATCAAAATGATAAATTAATCGATGAAATTTTATATGACCGAGGTGTAGAAATTTTAAGAGAATTAGAACAATTAGAACAACAACTAATTGATAACAGTATTCATAAATATAGGTAAAAATGTATCTATAATTTAATTTATTAATTATAATGTATTAATAAATGTTAAAACTTAATGAGTTAGTATATCTTTTTTTCCCAATGTTATCAAGTTATGTAGTTTCTGGATTTTGTAAAATGGGAAAAGACTCGGGTAAATTAGTCAAATTTAGACCTCCTGCATTTGTGTTTGGAATAGTATGGCCTATATTGTATGTGTTATTAGGTATATCTTGGGTTCTCGCTATGAGAGAAACATCTAATCAATCAACTAAATTTGTGTTGTATACTTTGGTTAGTTTAAGTCTTGCTGCTTGGATTTTTGTATATAGTTGTAAAAAATTGAAAAAGCATGCTAGTTGGGTATTAGTGTTGTGTATTACACTAATATTGGCTTGTATTGCTATTGTAAATGATAAATCTAAACTTTTATTAACACCATTATTTGGTTGGGTTTTGTTTGCTATGTTAATGAATACAACCGAAGTTCAAGCTCAAGCATAGTTGACTTAATTGTCTGGTAGATAACTTAAAAATATAACAAAAGTGATTAAGAACAATAGTGTTATTGTAACTACATTTTTATTAGATAGTGTCTTGATTTTATCTTTAAATACAAGTCCTATAATTAAACCTAATATAAAAGCTATAGTATCTCCAACACTATTTAAAACAGAATTATCATACCAAATTGATTTGCTGGTATGTAGTTTTAATGTGTGAGATGATACATCTTTTAATTCATAAACAGTGTGTATAATTATTGATATCAAGAATATGTTAATTTCTGATATGTTTGTATATTTCTTTACATATAAATAAGACATAAAACCAGATAGAAAATGTATAAAAGACCATGGTGTTAATAGAGCATTTTCTTTAATTGTATCAGAATTACTTAAAAACATTTTGAAATTGATTAGTTTATTATAAACAAATAAATTATATGTAATTATTCATAATTTATTTGTTAGTTTGTATAATTATTTTAATCATTTGATTAAAAACTTAAAATTTATTAATTTACAATTCGCAAGTATCTCCTGAGCAAAACTTACTACCAACTGGTATATTGTATCTAACATTGCTAAAATCAGGTGTTTGGTATGTCTGTAATAATTCTTCGTATTTTTCTTTTGTGATAGGTTCGTATGGTGCCTGAACATAACCGTGTCCGGCATGTGGTAGCATGCTAACAGATTTTAAGATAGGAATATACATGGCCAACATTTTTTCGACATCAGAACCATCTTTTTCTTTGTCAAAGTATATAGTTGCGGAAACACAATTATCAGAATAACATCTTTGTAACATAGAAACAAGTGAAAATTGCTCCCATGGACTAACTTCTTCGCATGGTCTAACATTTCCGTGATCAATAACAAAACTAAACACTAGAGTATTATCTGAATATTGGTCATCTTCATAACTTAATCCTGAATTAATTAACGATTCTACAAGTGGAGATTCTTTTCCAATTCTCATTCTTCTAATTGCATATCTACTGACTGGATAATGTACACCAGGAGTAACTCCTGCTAGTAATGAGATACTTCCTGAAGGTTTAACAGTTGTAACTCTTACTGATTCTGGTACTCCTGCTTCTTTTGCAAGTAGTCTATTTTCTGTTCTAACTATAGTATATGCTTGTCTTAAAATTCTGGTCATTCTGGTATAATTCATTAGACCCCAATCATCTGGAACCTCTCCACAAGCCCATTGTGCTATTCCTGAAATACTAACACCAATTCTTCTGTTTTTTGCTATAACTTTATTTGTTTCATGTCTGTGAGTAGGTAGTAAAGAAACTGTACTTGCATAAAATGTCGCAAATTTGAGTGCCTTGTAAAAAGTTTCTACATTGTTACATCTAGGAGGAAATGTTTCTGCTAGATTACATAATTCAAAATTTTCTAAACAAATCTCTCCACAAGGATTAACTAAATACCCATCGTCTTTCATTTCTTTTCCATATCTACCATATTTCTGCATGTTATAGATATTAATCATTCCAGGTTCTCCGTTGTCACAAATTCTTTTTGCCATATCTGGAATATACGAAAAATCTTGGTAGTCAGAGTCTGGTTGAAGAGCTACTGAATTATTGCTCATCCATCCGATTTCTGATCTTTCTGGATTAAGTTGGTAGTTTTTAAGGTTGATAAATTCTTCATCTTCAACATTTCCTAAACAAATTTCTGCTGACCTTCTAACATTACCAGCGACAACACATGCTCCAATCGCATTAAAAATATCAGTGACTAGTCTTACATGACCGTATGGTTTAGAAACAAATATTTCTTTTTCAACCCATTTAGAATTTCCTTCATCATCCTTAACTTCTTCCCAAGATTTAGCATTTGTTTCAAGTTTTCCATCGCAAAAAGCATCTAAGTAGCTTTCAACTCTTTCGTGTAATTTAAGTAAGGGACCAGGTCCTGATGAAGTTCCACCAAAACTTTTGATAGCAACACCAGCAGGTCTAATTTCTGAATAGTCAAATCTAGGAAACTTGTTTTTCCCATATTTATTGCTGTAGATATAAGAAGCCATTAAAAGTTTAATACTTTCTACCCATCCTTCTCTGCTGTCAGGTATTACAAATGTTTCATAATCATTTTTATCGGGTTTGGTAGCAGATCCTCTCCAACTGGTAGAAAAACCTACTCCAACTCCATTCATTAAACAATCCATAGTCCATTCCGTACTTAAAACTAAATCATCTCGTGTATCGGTTGCAGAACAGTTATTAAGTGCGGTAGAACCTTTGTTATAAGTAAATTCGGTTCCCATCATCCAAAGACCTCGACCGGGAGGTAGCCATTCCATGTTAAACATAGACACGGCGAAATCTTCGGCAAAACCATTCCAATCATTGTCATTCCACTCTAGAGTATTACGAATAAAATGTTCTTTTCTAATCGATAAAACACCTTGTGTTACCCTAATAACAACATCAGCCCAGTCTTCATTATCACGACTATAAGTTCTTCTAAACACTACTTCTCCTAAACCATTAAAACCAAATTTAGGTGTCATTTGTTTCAGCTTTTCACATATTTCATTATTAAGTGTAAATCTATTTTCAACAACTTTAAAATTATTCATAATTATTAATTAATATTTACATTATTTTAAATATTAATTAATTAACTTTTATATCTATCAAACTATTTTGGTTAAAATATATATTGGTTTTTTCTGATAAGTTATTAAGTATTTTGTATGTAAAATGTATTCTACTATTAGATGGTAAATCTGTCATTAATATTGTATCTAATATAGAATTATTGTTATATCCATATACATTACTATGGTATAAACTGTTATTTAGATATAAATTAAACTCTATTAAGTTATAGGGTAGTTTTCCGTCTATAGAATATTGTATATCTATGTCTACTAAAATACTTTTAGTAGGATTAAGTAAAATAGTTGTTGAATTATCTTGTGTATCTAATTTAAAGAAATTTCCATCGATTTGACTATTTGGCAGTCTCAATCTATATTCTTGATTTCCTGTGCAATTAAACTTTATTGTAGTATCGTTACACAATAATATTTCATGGTTTATCCCTGTAAAAGTGTTACTAATATTGTTAACATTATTAACATTACTAATATTAACAATAGGTCTTCGTATTTTTTTAATAAAAAATGGCATTTCTTTATTATAATTGTTTTATATTATTTCAATAACATATAAATTTTTATTATCTTTTAATGTAATTAATGTTGATTGTATTTTTTTTAGTTTAAAACTCAATATATTATTTTCAATTGTAGGTTCTTGTGAATATAGTTCTTTATCATAAGAATACAATGTCAGATTACTTACAATTAAATTAAATGTTTGTTGTGAAGTTGTCTTTGTTATTCTATTGTTGTTTCTACCTTGTAATAGTTTTTGATTTTCATCTAAATTAAATGTACTAATTGCATATGGTGTTGCCTTAACCCACAAGTCGTATCTGTTTGATTTAGATTTAATATTATATTCAAAAAAAAGTATGTCATCGTCAGCTTTAATCCTCCATTTTTCACTTAAGTATATAGCACTAGTTGAAATATTGTTAGTTGTCATAGTTGTTGTCATAATTATCTCTTCTGTTATTTATTTAACAATATTTAAATACATTTTGTACATTTAATACAAAATGGTAAATTTGTCTTACTATTCTCAGATAAAAGTTCCCATGATGTTTTAGAAGGTAAGGCATCACCGCATACTTCACATGGTATAATATCCATCTTTTTTCTAACACAAAATCCTACTTTAGACATGATCTCACAAAATAGTAGGACTAAGCTATTTTCTTGTATAAAGTCAAAGTTATCTACTATTAAAATTTCTGTAGGTTGAACATTAGTTTCTTTACACACTTTTTCCCAGTTTTTTTGTAGTAATGGATAATCGTCACTATATTTTTTGATTGATCCCACTATTAATGTAGGAAACATATTTTCATAGTAATTTTTGATATCTCCAATTGTTGGTAAGTTTTGTATTTCTGATTTTATTTGGTCAGTATTGTTTGGATTTTTGTAAATGTTGCTCATTATTTAATAAATAAAAAAAATCTTTAAATTTATTTTATATATGTATATATAAATAAATAATGTCATCTTTATCACTAGAAGCTTCATTAAGAACATGTAAAGTAGAAACTGGTTGGGCTAATAAAGTTCAATCTGACAGATTTTTAAATCCTAACAATATGTTATGCCCTTTATGGAATGGTGTAGATAATGCCGGCAGAGATATTTGCCCTCAGTCTTTTGTAACTAAATCAGCTGGTTGCAACAGTGCAAGTGATCGTGTTGTAGTAGAAAATCACTTAAGACCTAACTACACCGAATATGTAACTCTTTCAGCAGGAGGTATTGCTGGACCAAACACTAAACCTAGTGCTCTTGTTCGTACCAACGGACTTAACCAAGTTCACAATTTAACTGGTCAGTTTGGACTTAACACTGAATTTGGTGCTGAAATTCACCCTAGATGTGGTATTCCTAAAAATATGATGGCTCATAACAACAGTATGGCAAGACAGATGCAGAATGTACAAGGAATGCAGCATAGCCAAAATATGATGAATGCTATGCAGTAAGTTTAATTTACTAAATAATTATATATATTTTATTAAAAAAATATATATTATATAATAAATAAACAAATGTTTAAAAATAAGACACAATGTAATAAGACACGTAAAGATGAGGTGAGAAAAATTGCTAAAGCATTAAATTTAAATTTTGACAAGAGTATGAAAAAAGATGATTTATGTAAATTAATTTTAAAACATTTAAAGAAATCTAGTCCTAATAAACCTAGTCCTAATAAACCTAGTCCTAATAAACCCAGTGCCGGTGGTAAGAAACCTAGTCCCGGCAAAAAAAATAAGTGTACCGCAGAAAAAATTACAAAGTGTAATCATATAAATAAACTTTGTAATCCTGAATCTGGAAAATGTGTTAAAAAAGATGGTAAAATTGGTAAACAACTACTAGCACAACAAGGTAGTAAACCTAGTCCTGCTGCTCCTGGTACCGCTGGTGCTGCAGCTGCTGAAAGTCCCAAGAAACCTAGTCCCGGCAAAAAAAATAAGTGTACCGCAGAAAAAATTGGAAAGTGTAAACATATAAATAAACTTTGTAATCCTGCTTCTGGAAAATGTGTTAAAAAAGATGGTAAAATTGGTAAACAACTACTAGCACAACAAGGTAGGGAACCTAGTCCTGCTGCTCCTGGTGCCGCTGCCGCTGCTGCTGGTGCTGGTGCCGCTGGTGCTGGTGCTGGTGCCGCTGGTGCTGGTGCCGCTGGTCCTGTTAGTCCTAATGAAAGAGCTATGTTATTAGCTAGATTAGAAAAATTAAACAGAGTTTTACTAAATATTAAATCTGAAAAAGACGAATTACTTGATAAATATTTAGCATCTGGAAGAACATGTGATGAAAATGTTAATAACTGTAATAAAGATGAAGTATGTGACTACCAGATGAGAAGATGTATGAAATTATCTAAAAATGAGGAAACAGTATTAGGTAATGGTGTTGAGATCAGGGAAATTGGTGGTAAAAAAATAATAGGTACAAGAGAAGTATTAAATAACTTAGCAAGATTATTTGCTACCAGTGCCGGTGATTATGATGATGCTACTGCCGGTGGTGATGGTGAAGGTCCTGGAAGTCCCGGTGTCGGTGGTTATGCTGATGCTGCTGGAAGTCCCGGTGTCGGTGGTTATGCTGATGCTGCTGGAAGTCCCGGTGTCGGTGGTTATGCTGATGCTGCTGGAAGTCCCGGTGTCGGTGGTGCTGCTGGAAGTCCTGGTGTCGGTGGTGAAGATGATGAAGATGTAGAAGCAATAATCAGACAACTTGAAGCTGGTAGAACTAATAATCTATCTAAGGTTAACCAGCAAATACTAAGATGTTTGGGTTTAATGTAAATTTAAAATTAATATATATTTAATATAATATCAAAAAATATATTAAATATAATTATGGAAATTACATCTCTAGAAAATTTGTGTTACGATAAACTAATTGACACATTAAACAAAGCACCACCTCTTTTACAAGAAATGATAATAGGAAAAACAAAAAAACAAATACAACAAGAAGCATCAATGCATAAATCACTAGACTATGTATGTAATTATTTAGTCAGTATTATTCCTGAAATATGTTTAGAACATTATAAAAGTCTACATTCAAGATTTTATGTAAAACCAAACTTTTATGTAAAATATCCTTTAATTAACAGAAAAGTTTTACGATCAGCTATATACATAGCTGAAATATCGATAGAAACATTATTGGAAAATAATCTTTATATAAACTATTACCACGAATTAGAATCAAGTCAAGAAAGTACGGAAGAAAGTACGGAAGAAAGTACGGAAGAAAGTACGGAAGAAAGTACGGAAGATTCAAGTCAAGATTTTTTTTAAGTGATTAGAAAATTTGATAAATAGTATCAAATTTTAATTTAAACTTTTAATATATTTTGTCCAATTATCACTTATCTTTTTTTGGTTATCTGTGTTTTTTGTGTTAGATTTAACTATATCACCAATATTTTCATGTAAAGTGATATTTGTAGCTGATATATCAAAATTTTTAATGTCTACTATTTCTCCATTTTGGATTATAATATCTGATCCATTTATCAATTTAAAATTTATACTGGTATAAATTTTAAATAATAAATTTTTTGTTTGATTTAATGTTAGTTTGTGTTTGGCTTGTAATTTTAATATAAAAAGCTCTAATAATAAATCTTTAATAACTTTATGTTTAATACTTTTCCATTGTATTTCTGAATAGTATAGATTAATTTGTTGTTGTATATCGTTAACATTTTTGATATTAATAATTTTTTGTTGATCTGAAACTAGACCTATCTTTTTATGTAGAAGATTGTAGATTTCTTTATAGATGAGTTTTGGATCTTTAGTGTCATCTATTTTATATGTAAATTCTTGTTTTTTATTTTTACTACACAGAAATCCTTTCGATATAAAAATTCCATGGGGTGTCTTAGCATATGCTAAGTTTTTAAATACATTTTCCCAAAATACATCTGTTGTGTACATACAACATTTAAAGAAAACTGGATACATAATTTTTTCATTTAATTTCATTTATGTGTGGATCTATATATTATATAAAATGTTTATTTAAATTTATTTTGTATATAATAAATAATGTCTTCAGCTACAAGTAATTATTCAACACTCGGCAATTATGATGCTCCTCCAAATGTAGGAGATGTTCATGAAGTCGTTCACACAAGTTTAACCGGAGGAGTTCATACAGTCGCAGTAGGTAAACCTGTTTGGGGTACTACAGGAAACGATGTATTAACTCATGGTCAAAGACGACCAGGTTGCAGTGGTTATTTTAATGTTAATGCTGCTTACGGAGGAGTCCAAACAAATTGTACTTCAAGCAATATTAATAATTAAATAAAAAATAAAAATTATTTATATTAATAAATGAGTTATTCTTCATCTAAAAAACTAAATTCCTGTAATTATGTTAATTTAAATAGTTACTCTAGTCCTATGGTATCTGCAACTAACAATGTTATATTAGGTCCTGGCGGAGAACAGAAATACTACCAAGTAGTTCCTTGTGTAAAACCTATCGCATATGATGCTTTAACCCATGGTGTTCAGGGAAGTAGCTGTGGTTACTTTGATGTAAATGCCGCATACAAAAGTACTGGTGGTGATTGCAATCAGCAGTATGTAAAAAGAATGTGTGATTAAGTCATAACTATATAAATTTTAAATCTATTGAAAATATTTAAAATTTACATTTTCTTAACATATAAAAGAGTTAATATAACTGCTAACAACAAAATTATACCACCTATAATCATTTTGGTTTTACTTGAATCTGATTTGTAATACATTTATTATAACTCATATAATAAATTAAAGTTTGTGTTGATAGAATTTAGCATAACAGTATTGTCAAACATTATGCTATCTAGTCTTAACAAACTATTTTCATACTCAGTTTTTATACTAGATATTAACTCAAAAATATCTCTTTTAATTAAAGTAATTTTAAACAACTCATTTTCTTTGTTTGATATCGTTTTATCATTTTTGATATCTGATAGAAATTTGGTATCATTGTTTAGTTTTGACTTGTATTCAAAAGTTTCTTTAGTCTTTCTTATCTGTTTATTAATAATCTTTTCTGTATTTTCTAGTTTAAACATGAAAGTCTCTAGTTCTTCTAGATATTTTACAGACTTTTTGTGTGATTGTAGTATTTTATTGCCTTTATTTGTCATTAAACTTGTATTTTTTTGTAGATTGTTAACTAAATGAAATTTGTTAGTAGTGTGATTTTTTCTTAGTATTTTGTATATATTTTTCTTGACCTGATATGATTCATACGAAACATCTGATAAATTTTTATAAAGATTGTTGATATCGATGTTTAGCATAAATGATAAATTTTGGTTTACATTTGTGTAGTTATCAGAAATAACATAAAATAAAATTTTATCATTCTCTAGTGTACAAAGATATTTACTGTAAAAAATTGTTATTTTGTAATTGATATTTCTAACACAAAATTTAAGCCGTTTTATTTGCCTAAAAATCTGTTGTAAAATAGGTTTATCTTTATTTTCAATTTGAATAGAGATTTCATAATTATCTTCTAGGTGTTTTTCTAAATTATCTTCTTGTTTTAAATTAATTGTATTATACATATCATTAATATCAATGTCGTTTTTATCTTGTATATACTTGTTTAATACTTTTGTTTCTTTGATTTTAACCGTATTAATGTTTTCATCACTGCCTCTAATTTTAAACTTAAATTTTTTGTTAATCTTAACAAGAAAACTGTCATTGTTTTTAGTATTAAAAACCAGTATATATTTCAGATAATAGTCTACGAAGTATTTTTTCGGTATAAATCCGTTTTCTTGTAATAATTGATTGAGATTGTTTATATCTAATTTTTCACTCATTACTAATTTAAATATTTAAATTACTATTTTAAATGAATTACAATCCTAACTCAATGTATGGTGATTTGTTACAAAATTTACCAACTAATCAAGACAAACCAAACAATAATGATAGAGAATTGTTCGATAAATTATTCCCAGAAAAGCAATCAAACATAAATCTAAATGAGGTGAAAAAAATTGTGATTATGTCTTTTATATTTTTGGTATTGTCAATTGACAATACTAACAACTTAATTTCTAGAATTTTACCCGAGAAAATGACAAATAACCCTAATAAAATTGTGTTAATCAAATTTGTAATTTTTATAGCAGCAATGATTATTGTATATAAAGTTATTTAAAGATTATAGTTTAAGTATAAAGTGTAGTTGCCCGAGTTGGTCTAAGGGGACAGACTTAAGATCTGTTGGAACTAAGTTCCTCATGGGTTCGAATCCCATACTGCACAATAAGCTCTTATAGCTCAGTTGGTAGAGCGATGGTCTTATGAGCCATAGGTCGTGGGTTCGAGCCCCACTAGGAGCATACATTATTTAAGATCTAATTATAACACTATAATTAGCTCTTGTAGCTCAGCAGGCAGAGCGTGTGGCTGTTAACCACAAGGTCCTTGGTTCGAAACCAAGCAGGAGCGATATTTAATATTAAATATTATTAAATATTTAATAAATAAATGGTTTCAACATATCCTAATTCACAACCAGCTGATTTAACATTTACATACAGACAGTATGAACAATGTCACATTAATAAACAACAAGTAAATTCAGATTCACTGTTATCTATAATCAAATCAAACCAACAATTTAGTAATTTCTATCAAATCGTTCAAAAAGCAAACATGGAAAATGTATTAAACTGTCTAGACTCTCGTATGACTTTATTTGTACCAACAAACACAGCTTTACAAGACTATTGTTTAGATAATATAGATTTATTATTCGCAAAAAACCAAGTCAACAAACACATTGTTTTATCACAACTATCAATAGAATTATTGAGTGATACTCCTTACATGTATTTACAAAACAGGAAAAAACAAAGACTTTTAATAAGTAATGTTAACAAAAATATATATCTTAACAATAATGTTAAAATTTTAAATAATGACAATAAATATCAAGCTAAAAATGGGATTATCCATGTAGTATCAGACCTAATTTAAATTTTTGTTTCTGAAAGTATCAATTCATCTTCCATCATTTTTTTAATATGCATTAAAACGAAATTATACAATATGTGCTGTAGTTTTACAGGTAACTGATTTATGTTTAATTTTATGTTGACTAAGTTACCGCTTTTAGATACTATTTTAGACTTATACGGAGTCATACAACATGTCTCTTGTATATCTAACAAATAGTTTTGAATTAATATAAATATTAATTCAAAACCTTTATCATCTATTGTATTAATTTTTTCTATAAAATCTTTCTTTTGCTTAATAGTAAGTTTTTTAGGTTTATCTCCAATTTGATTTGACAAATTACTATAAAGTGGAAAATTATTCATAATGTTATATTGTTTAATATAACATTAAACTTTAATCAATTTTATTTTGTGTAAGCTTTATCAAAATCTAAATAACAAACATCATCTTGTCCGCATAAAGGTTTACCAGTCGTATATTCAGGAATACTAGACTTCTTTTTGGTAGTCGTATTGTTATTAACATTATTTTGCTTAAGTGATTGCTCTTTTTTGTATTTGTTGGCTACTTCAATTATAAAGTTTATAATTTGCTGTGGATCATGTGGTCCATTATACCTAACATATGGAGCACCATTTACATACAAAATTACATAGGGTACTTCCCTAATAGGAGTGTTGGATTTTTGAGATAACATTATACACTTTTTATTATGACTTATATTAATCATTCCAAATTGACAACCTCCAATTGACCCAGGCAATTTCTTGAAAATTGGAATTAAATCTTTACAAAATTTACATTGTGTTGAATAAAAAAGTATCAGAGAAAAACCTCTGATATTACATAACATTTGATTACTATCATTTAATCTAAAATCTTCAGATGTTAGAAACAATAAACCTGATGTTGTTGATGCCATTTTATATTAATATGATAAATTATTTAAATACTAAATTCAATAAAATATTTGTAAATATAAATGGCAAATCAAGCAGTAGACATCAATTTTTCTGATTCATGGACTAATGATATAGAATTTATATTAGATAAAATACGAATTAATTGTGTTATACTATCTAAATACCACAAAAAACAATACTATAAATACAAAGGATACCTAAAATACTTTAGAATACCAACTATTGTTTTATCAGCAGTGAGTTCTATCGTATCTGTAGGTTTAAAACCATATTTTGCACAAAATACAATTAGTATATCAGTATGTTTAATGGGACTTATAGTTGGTATCATTAACTCTCTTGAATTGTTTTTAACTATTCAAACTATAATGGAAAAATCTTTAACTACTAGCAAAGAATTTTACTTACTATCTATAGAAATATACAAAATTCTTTTGTTAGAAAGAGAGCACAGGTTTGACAAAGGAAGAAACACATTAATAGAGTGTTACAACAATTATTGTAAGTTAATAGAGAGTGCTGAGTTAATGGGTAACTCTATCAATGACAAGTTGTTACCCATTAATCAATTTAAAATATTTACACAAGATAGATATCCAAAAGATAAAGAAAAAAGTATTAAAAAAAGATTTAAGAGTATGATGAGTCCAAATTCAAACAAAAGTAAAATATTAAATGATAAGTCACAAATATCATTTAATAATGAAATACCACTCTATCACCATAATAGTGGTGAAGAAAAACAAACTATTGATAATCAAGAAATAACAATAAATGTTGATAAACTTGAAAAAAATATATCCAAAGAAATTGATGATGACAATTATAAATCAAATTTTAAAAAATTTTTAAATAATTCATTTATAGGAAAAGGTACCAGGGCTATTACATCTCAACAAGAAAGCGATAGGTCTCAATCTCCTAGTCAAGAAAGCGATAGGTCTCAATCTCCTAGTCAAGAAAGCGATAGGTCTCAATCTCCTAGTCAAGAAAGCGATAGGTCTCAATCTCCTAGTCAAGAAAGCGATATATCACAATCTCCTAGTCAAGAAGAAGATATATCACAATCGCCTTCTTCACAAGAAGAAAAATCATCTACAAACAATAGATGGTTTTAATTTGATAATCTTTTGATTAGAAATATAGCACTAATCTGTTTTAGGGCATTAGGTTCTAA
>Ga0213865_10000402_pt1 | contig 29219 bp, 24 predicted proteins | sample PICome_6_FD_160100 | JGI IMG/M metagenome (GOLD analysis project Ga0213865, IMG submission 160100) | Coastal seawater microbial communities near Pivers Island, North Carolina, United States - PICO282 | ecosystem: Environmental > Aquatic > Marine > Coastal | place: USA: North Carolina...
TGCTTTCAAGAAACCGCATTTTCACATTGTGGTGTTGTTTGTGGATGAGAAGGAAAGCGTACGGCGACAGTTGTATCGAGGCGAACAAGCCAAGGCGCATAATGATGAGGTGATTGAGTCGGGAGTTGGCGAATTGGTCGAACTACGGGCCACCGATCTCGATCGTGAGGCCGCCATTAGCCGCTATCGCACCTTTAAGGAGAAGACCTACGACGCTCTTAAAGATTTGCGGGAGATCTTCTTCTATCATTTTATCAATGCACATGGATCGATTGAGACGGTGCGGGCGCGGATTGATGAAGAATTGAGTTATCAGGCCTCGCTCGAGTTGGACGAGGCTACTTACGATCAGTTGGCACCGATTCGGGTGGCTAGCTCACTGTCACTGCACGCGCGTCAAGAGTTGGTTAATCGCCTAGATGCCTATGTGGAAAAGCAGGGGGCGCTATTTGCGCAGGTGGTGGACATTGTGAAGCATGATTTCATGCCGATCGTCGAAAGACACGCCATTTCGGGAATCGCAGTGGTCAATTCTGAAAATCCTGTTTTTCACAATCCGGAAGCGCTCGCCATGCTGATTGATATCTTCTCTGAGCGTGGCTTTCACGCCTTAGTGGATCTACAGCGGGAAGAGGTTCCGGATGCAATCGATCGCGATACGTTTAAAATCATCACCCGTGAAAAACGTATCTATCGGGTACGGATTCACTTTCAGCAGTCACAGATTCGGCGCGGGCGCTAAGCTTTGAGCGGATTTCGCTGGTGGGGAGGCCCCAATTTTTGATTCGCATGCCGGGCCAAAGAAAAAAGTTTTCGACTCAAGGGCGCATCGGGCGCTGGGGTTATTTTTTGCATACCATAATGGATGTCTGCTTTGTGGCGCTGGCGATCGCTTTGACCATTTTATTGGGCGCTGCTTTGAGTATTGAGACTAATATGTTGGCTCTGGGAGTGGTTTTGGTGGTGATTTGCGTGCTGGGAGCTCTACTGGAATTTTTCGCCAGCATCCATCGGCTGCATGATATTGGACTTTCTGGATGGTGGCTGTTGCTTTCTTTTGTTCCAGTCGCAAACCTTGGCTTGGCTTTGCTTTTATTGTTTAAGCCTGGGGACCCTGAGACAAACCATTATGGACCGTCTCCGCATGTTTAATCTGGCCTGAGGGTTCAAATAATTTTCCCGTTAGGCTCAGGCTGATCGCGGTCTTTTAAGCTTTGGGGAGAGCTTGGTTTGGGGCGTGCAAAGATGGGTAGTTTTTTTAGATAATGCAGCTTGGCTGCTTGCCAAGTAATTCTGGGCAGACTGTTGAGCGCGGTATCGAAGGGGTGGGCCAGTGCGTATTTTGCTAGGTGACCTGTGGTCAAGGGATGGCCTTGTCCTTGGATCCATGTCTTGAGTACACAGTGCTGATCACGATGGAGGTCCACTTCGCAACGCACACTTTCCGGTCGCAATTGAAAGCGGAAGTGATAAATCCCTTGCAGATCATTAAAGGGGGATACGTGAAAGTCCTTGGGACAGCGCGCTTCCCAAGTATCACTGGCGGTTTGCTCCAGTGAGGTCAGTGGATAAATATGCCGATCGCCGAAAGTATTGTTCACCTCCGCAACGACGGCGACTAAGTTTTTGTCCGCCAGTCTTAGGTGAAAATTGACTGGATTGAAGGCATAGCCCAGATAGCGGGGTGAGGTGATTAGCCAGTGCTGATATTGGGACTCCTCGACTGGGGGGAGGATGTGCGCTAGCTGCTCTACAATGGGACGCTGTTGACCGTACAAATAATCTTGGTCACGCAGACTCAAGAAGTTGCGCTGATTATAGCTAAACCAGCTTGAGGCCTGACTGATTTGGGATAACTCGCTCAGATCAAAGCAAAAAAAAGTATGCGGGTAACGGAATTGATGTTCTTTGGGGCCCAGGCGTGCGTGAAAAACTTCACCGCGCATAACTTGGCTGTGCAGCGGATGTTTAGCGGCTCTCATGTTAGCGAGATCCCGAAATGTTCGGCCAGTTCAACCGCAGAATGCACCGCATCCTCATGAAATCCGTAGCCAAAGTAACTTCCGCAAAACCAAGTGTTGCGAGCGCCATTGTGCTCTCGTAGGCGAGCCTGCGTTGCCATGCTCTCAAAAGAGTAGAGCGGGTGGGACAGCTCGGTGCGATCGATGACCTTGTCGGGATCGATCGCGCTGTGGGCGTTGAGGCTGACAATGTAGTCCTTTTCGCTGCGCAAGTTTTGCAGGCGGTTCATGTAGTAGCTGACTTGTACCGGGCTGCTTTGCTGGCGATCGGGGACTCGCATAAAATTCCAAGACGACCATAGTTTGGGATTGGGGGGGAGTAAACTGGTGTCGGTATGTAGCACTACAGAGTTGGCTTGATAACGCCAGGGACTCAGGTTGGCGAGTTCATCTGGACTGGGATCAGCAAGCAGTTTGAGCGCTTCATCCGCATGGGCGCCGATGACTACATGATCGAAGCGCTCGCTTTCGCCACTCGCGTGTTGTAAGATGACGCCCTGGTTACTACGCTGAATGGATTTGGGGGCCGCACTTAATTTGGGCGGAATCTGAAATGCGCGGATTAATTTTTCCACGTATTGGCGGCTGCCGCCCCGCACCACTTTCCACTGGGGGCGATTGGTCAAGCGCAGCAATCCATGGTTTTCTAAAAAGTGCAGGTAGGGCTGGGCTGGGAAGGCTTGCATTTGCTCGACCGGTGAGGACCAAATGGCGGCACCCATCGGGTAGAGGTAATGCTGTAGGAATTCGCGACTAAAGTTTCGCTGCTGGCAGTACGTCCCTAGGGTTTTATCCTGCAAAAAACCGCTGTTGAGATCGCGATAACCGATGCGCGCAAAACGCCACAAGTCGCGGATTAGCCGCAGGTGTTGGGGGCGGAAATAATAACTAGCGGAGGGGAAGAGACTGGTTAAGCGATTGCCCGAGTAGCCGTAGCGGCTGGCCTGATCGTAAAAACTAAAGGTCATCGAGCTGGCATCGAGTGGCACCTGTAATTGTTCCAGCAGCTGGGAAAATAGCGGGTAGTTGCGGTGGTTCATTACAATGAAACCCGTGTCCACGGCTGTACCGGCATCGGGACCGGAGGGGATTGTAAGTGTGCGGGTGTGGCCGCCGAGGTAATCGTTCTTTTCAAACAGATGCACCTGATGCTGGCGCTGCAGTAGCCAGGCGGCCGTCAAGCCGGCAACGCCACAGCCGACCACGGCGATTTTTTGTTGAGCTGCTTGTGTTTGCATCTTTTCGCGAGACTCAGTCCTTTTTCGCCAATCGATAGTGCATCACGAACCATTCTTCACCCTGATTGTAACCAAAGAGCTCGGAGCAGGCCATGTAAAAGATGCGCCAGCGTTGCACCCATGTGTGCGTGGATTTGCCATAGACCGGCTGCAATTGTTGGATGACAGTCGCCTCGTTGGCGTCTTGTTTTTCCAGCCAGGCTTCGAGGGTGCGGCTGTAGTGACGCCCGTTGACCTGCCAACTGGATTCTAGCTCAAAATGGGGCTTCGCAGCTGCTGGCAGTAAATCGGCCGCCGGCATGACGCCGCCGGTGAAGAAATAGCGGGCCATCCAATCGCGGCTGTTGCGGCTTTCAAACAAATAGCTGAACTGTTTGTGAGCAAAGATGTGGATGAAGATTTTGCCCGCGGGTTTGAGCCAAGTGTGGATGCGTTCAAATAAGCGCTGATGGTTGCGTACATGCTCAAACATTTCGACCGAGACTACCCGATCAAATTGGTTTTCTTCGGGTGTGAAATCGTTGATGTCGCTGGTGATGACGCTGAGATTCTTCAGGCTCCGCTGCTGGGCTTGCGCTAAGATGAAGCTGCGCTGAGAGTGCGAATTGCTGATCGCTGTGATGTGGCTCTTGGGGTAGTGAGCTGCCATCCACAAACTCAGTGATCCCCAGCCGCATCCAAGTTCTAAAATGCGCTGTCCATCTTGCAAGTCAGCACGCTCGCAGGAGCGTTTGAGCATGGCGGCTTCCGAGGCTGCCAGATCCGTTAAAGGGCTGGGCCAGTAGCCGGCGCTGTATTTGAGGTGCGGGCCGAGTGCCGTTTGAAAGTAGGGCGCTGGGATTTCGTAATGTTGCTCATTGGCCGCGTCGGTACTTTCCGCAATGGGACGATCTTGCACACGATCGATCCAATCATTAGCTGTGAGGCCGCTTGTTTCGATTTCGCGTAATCGTGCTTTGAGGAGTTTGCAAATGCCCGCGCGAATGATGGAATCGTGCAGTAAACGTTTTTCGGCCAAATAGAGTCCAATTTTCATAATCTTAATTCAGAGTCCTAACTGCATCGGGCACAGCGCAGTTGAACTTACACTGAAGACGCATTTGCGCAGGCAAGTCAATGTCAGCCGCTCTAATTGCACTATTTAGCTAGTGATCATCAGAATAACGTAGTGTAGGAATTGTCGCATGATGACATCCGTTCTATAGATATGTATTTGATCCGTATAAATTGTTTTATCGGATGATTTCAGTAGTAATTGCAGATGTTTTGCGTCTGGGGTTATTAAATTTCCATGGTAAGGAATGTGTGCAGGGTACGATATTATGCTATGAAGTTATTTCGCAATGGCGTGCTGATTTTAAGTGCGCTGGTTTTATTCTTTAGTTTTGGCTGTCAGACAGCTTCCACCATGCATACCCAAACCGTTCCCGATGCCGCTTACCGAGCTGCGCTCGCCCGTACAGAGACTGATTTAACCCAGCTGCCGACTCCAGGTTCTGCTGAGGAGGCGGCGATGTTGCAGCCGATGATGGCTTTATTTGAGCAGTACACGGAAGCTAATTTGCGAGAAAATATCCAAAAGGTGTATGCTGAAAGCGTCTACTTTCGCGATGCCTTTAAACAACTGAGCACGGCCGCGGAGATCGAGGAATACATGGTGGCCGGCATGGCGCCGATTGAAGGGGCTGAGTTTGTTTTTAATAATGTGCTGCGCAAGGGGATTGATTTTTACTTTGATTGGACGATGCGCTTGGACTTCAAAAAGACGCCCAAGGGCACTTGGGAAGAATCAATCGGGATGTCGCGCATGCGCTTCAACGCTGAGGGGCAGGTGATCTTTCATCAAGACTATTGGGACCCCACGGATATCGTGTATAAGCGCATCCCGATTGTGCGGCAACTGATCGCCTATGTAAAGCGTAAGCTATGATGCTTTTGCAGCACTTGGTTCTGCCGAACAATCGAAGTTTGTTTACCATCTCTGCACCCAGTAATTGACACTTAAAAATGTGAGCATCATCAAAATTGGGATACACACGCGCCACGACTGACTTCGCTGGGGGTGGTGATGTAGCCATAGTAAACTTGCGCCATAGGCGATCAAGGCAGCGTACGCTATTTTCGGAGATAAACTAAGAGTGTTTTGGGCACTGGCGGGCAGTTGGGTGCTGACTTGAATGATACTGAGCATCCATTCGATCAGTAGCCAAGCGGCATGATTTATAAATTCGCTGATGAAGGCGCAGCCGACGAGTCCAAAGCCGATAGAGAGAAGGCCCGTTAGTAGTACCAGTGCCGCAAAATTGACGAGGAGTAGATTGACCAAAATTGAGTTGACGGCGAGCATGCCGAAGAGACTTAAACTCAGGGGGGCACTGCTAATCCATGCTGACAGGCTCACCGCAAACAGCAGGCTGCATTTTTCAAAGAGTATTTGTTGGAATCTTTGCCACCGTGTGAGACTGTGAACGGGTATGGCTGGGTGCGGACTTAATTTTCGGAGCAGATATTGGTGTAATGGTAGACCCAGTAATAAAATGCTAAAGACGACGCTGTAGGAGAGCTGGAAGCCAATATTCCACAGTTGCTGTGGGTCGATGATTAAGATGATGAGCGCAGATGCCGTCCATGCCGCCAGCGCCGACCTTTGGCGTCCGATTAAGAGGCTGATCCAGTAAAAGGCGATCATCGCAAATGCGCGCACAGCAGATGGGGGCGATCCTGTTGTGAGTACAAATAGCAAGGTGATGCCCAGGCCGAGGAAGCCAGCATAGACTGTGGGCAGCCGTAGTAAACTCAAGGCTTGCAAAATAATGGCGGCTACGATGCCGATATGGAGTCCACTAATCGCAAACAAATGGAGTGTCCCGCTGCGTTGAAAGTAATTTTTTAGCTCGGGGCTCAGTTCTGCTTTATAGCCCAGTAGGATGGCGGGATAGATGGCCCACGCAGGTGCCTCTTTAGGGATGCCAAGTTGTAAAGTGTGCAAAAATTGAGTATGGAGCTGAACGAATAGGGAAGTCGTATCGGAGCGCTCGGTTTGGATATCGAGGACCTGTCCACGTTGAAAACAGTAAAACACATTTTGTTGACGCAAAAAGCTATAAAAATCGTCTGGCGCGTTGGGCAGTGGACAGGGGCTGAGGATGCCTTGAGCCTGAATGGTGGAGCCACGTGGATAGGATGACTGATTCGCTTGGGGGCGTCGCAGTCGGAAATAGATACGTTTACCTGTAAGATCCGCGCGAATGTGGGGTGATTGGCTCACAGATGCGATGCCGTTTAGGGAATTTTCGTTCGAAGAGTTGCGAAAGAATCGCTCAACTTTGAGCTCAAGGGTCAGTTCCCGCTCAGGGAGTGATTGAATCCAGACGGGAGGTTCTTGCGTGAGCCGAAGCGCAGCATAGAGCCAAAAGGTGCCCCCAGTGCTGACCATAAAGGTCAGCAGCCACAGTATCGATTGAGCCCGTTTTTTCGATACAAAATAGCTTATGATCCCCATCGCCAATGTTAGGTAGACCAGCCAGTTTGGAGTCATCGGAAACTGTTTTGCGAGTAGGAGGCCGCCTAAGATTCCCGGGGATAAATAAAGCAGTGGCGCATGAGCACGCGTTGCTTTCGCCGAAATTAGTTCCATCTTAGTGGGCTCGTTATGTGCGTATTTTGGATTTTGAACTTTCAGAACTAAACTACAGGCTTAATTCTAATTGATCTTCACCTTTGAGTGACCAGGCATCATAGCCCATTCTGCGCAAACTAGCGGCAAATTCTTGCTGGTAGCCGTGAGTGGTGTAGATCTTTTTCGGAGCCACGCGTGCGACCAATTCCAATAAGTCGGGGTAGTCAGCATGATCCGACAGCGGAATCACAGTGTCGACTTTGCGTCGGTAGGGAGCACTGGCCTCAATGCCCCAGCCGCTCAGTAGGGCGGTCGTATAGGCCTTGGGACGTTTGACAGCCTTGTAAGCAGCTGGGGGCATCAGCAGAATGCCGGGAGCGCCATCAGCGGGTTCGATGTTCTGTGTCGCTGGAAGCTCATAGCCACATTGCTGGTAGACCTGATTGACTTTTGCGATGCTGGGATGCAAGTAGATGGATTCCGATCTTGTATTCAAGTAAGCGAGTGCTTCTTGGGCTTTACCGAGAGAGTAGGCTAGCAAAATCGGAGTCTTTTTTGAGCGGAATGCCTGATCGCAAAATTGATGAATTTGACTTGCAATTTGCGCGTTATTTGGAAAGCGAAATTTGGGAAGTCCAAAAGTTGTTTCCATGATTAAATAATCGGCTTGGGGGATGTTGATGGCCTCACAGCAGCGATTCTCTCGAAGCTTAAAGTCTCCCGTATAAAGCCAGCGTTCTTTTTTATGCTCAATCAATACCATTGATGAGCCGAGTACATGTCCTGCAGGGTGTAGGCTGATGGCATAATCTCCCCTGTGATGCCAACAACCATAGGGTAATTCAAGATAAGATTTGGCATAACGAGTTCCGAAACGACATCGAATCAGCGCCGCCGTCTCAGGTGTGGCCAATATGTTGGCATGTTGGGAAACATGGTCCGCATGCGCATGCGAACATATAGCAAAAGCCTTCGGCTTGCTGGCATCTATCCAGAGGTCGATTTTTTTTAAGTAAATGCCGTATTTGTACTGCGGGTCTAACAATTTTTGGGAATGAGCCCTAATCACAATGTTGTCCATCTGAACTAGCTCCAAATATTTACACTTGTTTTACGGATTTAACGAACATAAAAGTGGTGATTTGTGCGAAAATTCATTAGGATCAAAATTAAGTGCAGTTTTAGTTTGGTCGCCAGCAAGTAAACAATCTATCGCTAATAAGAATTAAAATTTTACAGTCCTGGATTAAAATGTCAAAATCATCACTGATATCAGATAGTTCGTTTGAGGCAAAAGCGTGTTTGAATGTGGGGGATTCGTTGCGAAATGATTTTCATAACGAAAATTTTAATCTAGAAACTTTGCATTTTATTGTCGATTCGGGTTTGGGCGTTTTGAATTGTTGTGAGTCGGTGCAGCGCGTATTTAGGACGGATCTGGATGCGGTTTTAGGAGCTAATTTTAGAGATTTTTTGGCCGAGGTCCATTCCGATTGGGGTTCGAAGCTGCCGTATTACCCCAACGAAATTTTAAGGGGGGGCTATCACCTGCCGTGGGCTAGCTTTGACCAAGCAAATTTTGGCTGGAATGTGAGCTCGGTGGCGATCGATTCGGATGCAAATGATGTTTTTGCGATTGTATTCGTTCCCGGGCCGGCTCCGGAAATGCTTTCGCATGCGACGGAGGAAGGGATTACGCGTTCGATGGCGCAGTCTATGCAAAAGTTATTTCATCGCGTTCAACAATCTGATGCGCGCTTTCATGCGTTCATGCGCTTGCTGCCCGGAGTGGCGTTTGTACAAAATGCAGACTTGGCTTTTAGTTACAAAGGCTCCGAGTTGCAGTCGCTGCTTGGGGACGAAGATTTTCACAGCCTCGACAGGGTGTCATGGTGTGACTGGCTTCACCCAGATGATGAGCTTGCCTTCAAGGGGTTTATTCAACGTTTCGAGCAAGCGCGTAAGCCCATGAGTATGCGCTTTCGATTGTTACTGCCATTAGCGAATAAAACCTTACATTTGATGGAGATTCGCTATCCCGTGCGTTCCGTAGATGGGCTCATTAGCGGTTACGAAGGCTTGTGGCTTGATCTGACGCCACAGGAACTCGCCGAAAAACGGATGCAGGAAGCGGCGTGGAAAGAAAGTCTCAATGAGGTTTCAAGTAGTTTGACGCACGACTTTAATAATATTCTTACGGGCATTATTAATTTAACAGATCTCATGCGCCCGGAATATAATCGGGCGCAACCTGTAGGTGAGTCATCTAATATGGACATTCTCTGGGAAAGTGCCAAACGGGCTAAAGATATCGTTCAACGAATCGTTTCGTTGAATCGCACTCAGTGTGGAACTGTTGAGTTGGTGGATCTGACAGAATTGCTTCGCCATGAGTATGAGTTAATTCGCATCGTTTTGCCGCAGGATATTCAGTTGTCGATGGAATTGCCGGAGGAAGAAATGCCGGTGCGAATTGATAAAGTTGTTTTGTGTCGAATATTGCTGAACTTTGCCACCAATGCCCGCGATGCCATTGAGCGCAAGGGGCAGGTGATTGTTGGCTTAAGGCGAGTCGACTTTGCCAGCTATAATCGTGATGACCTATTTAGCTCTATTTGTCCAGTTGAGGGCAATGGGGTAGAGCTGATATTCTCAGATTCAGGGCATGGGATTGAGGCCCAAAATTTAGATCGTATATTTTGCCCTTATTTCTCGACAAAGGTAGGGAATCGTAATAGCGGGAGTGGTTTGGGCTTGTCCAGCATTAGCCGTTATGCGAAGGAAAATGGATTTGACTTTGGCGTTCGCTCTACTGTTGGAGAGGGGACGGAAATGATATTGTTAATACCGGTGGAACAATTGGAGTCACAGTTGCAGCAAAATGCAGGCAGTCAGCAACAAGATTTTTTAACGACTGCCCCCCCCGACATTTCGTGGATGTTTGGTATACGCGCTGCTTCCGATGATTTTGTATTTAATTTGAAGCTGGAGTTAGATCTGGATCAAAATAAATCATCTGGTTTTCATTGTATCCAAAACGAGGACCAAGATTTTGATTTGAATCTCATGCCGCCCCATGCGCCTGAAGGGCTGTTTATTTTGATTTTTCGTTTGGAGGCTAAGGAAGCTTTAAGTTTCCAAAACAAAAAATTACTCACAAAATACAATGGAATTGCCTGCCGTTTTGCCCTCGTCGATGCCATCGATCTCAATGCTTATCGCGAACGTTACGATGCTTATTTTGATGAATTTATTGTCATGGGGCGAACTTTGGCAATGGATGCGCGTAAAATTCGCAGGCGGGTTCGTCATAGTGCTTTATTTAAGGCGCGCCAATTAGATTGAAAACGCAAAGTGAACAGGAGAGTATGAAATTTTTATTATATATAATGTTATTAACTTCGTGCACATTTTTTGTGTGCTGTACCAGTCCACGCATAGAGTGGGCCATGCGCGATAATCCTGTGGGTATTCCGTTTAGCCCCAAAAATCTATACAGTGCCGATGCTCTACCAAAGGGGCTTCATCGAGTTTTATTTATGCCTGTGAAAAGTGAGCGTGTTAGCTCTAAAGAATTGGCGCGCTTGACTGATGTTTTTTTGTCGGAGTTGCGTCGATCGGAGCGTTTTTCGGTTGTTGAAGTAGCTTCTACGCAACAGCTTATTCAGGCGAATAAGGATGCGTCACTTGATCTGAATCAATTCTCAGTGCTAGCGGATCAATACGATGTCCAGGGGATTTTGCAATTAGAAGTGACGCACTTGAGGGCATATAAACCGCTGCATCTGGGTGTGAAGGCTCGTTTGTTTACGCTCGATCCGGAAAATCTTCAAGTTTTATGGGCACTAGATTCTTTATTTGATGCGGGGCAAGATTCTGTTGCTTTAGGGGCAAGAATGCATGCACAAAGTTATAATCAGCAGGTTTTTCCTTTGTCGAGTAGCTATACAAACTTGAACGTCCCCAGTCGATTTGCTGCTTATGTAGCCTTCACTATTTTTAATACTTTGCCTAAAATTTAACTAATAATTAACCGAATCCAATCTTGTATTTATTTTTAGCTTAGGCATTATCCTCAAATAGTTGATGACACTGACTGACATATGTAAAAAAGCGCAGGAAATTCCTGCATCGCCTGCTATTTTGCCGGTTTGTTTGAAGCTCTTGGATAATGAAGATGCATCTTTACAGGAGCTGAGTGATGTTGTAAAGCAGGACATCGGATTGAGTGCATCGGTGCTAAAATTGGCAAATTCTGCAGCATTTGGCGGTGAGGTTTCCTTCGATAGTCTGGATGACGCTATTTTTAGATTGGGTTTCAGCCTCACTTATAATTTGGTTGTGACGGCTGCTGGTGGACGGTGGAATAATATTAGCGTAGAGGGGTATTCTTGGACGCCCGGAGATTTTTTTCGACATAGCCTGACGGTGGCGGTGGCTGCTCAGAAAATAGCGAGAGCATTGGAGATTTGTGATGCTGATTTAGCCTACACTGCTGGGCTGATGCATGAGTCGGGTAAGTTGGCCTTAGCGTACGCCTGCCCTGCGGCAATTAATCAGGCGCGGGTCATCGTCGATGAGCAAGCCTGTAGCTGGCTTCAGGCGGAGGAAATAGTTTTAGGATTTAATCATACCCAAATTTCCCGGGAGTTATTGGGGGGGTGGAGCTTTCCTGAGTCTCTCTTACAAGTGGCGGCTCACTATGCAAAGCCCTCAGCGATTTCAGGCGAATTTCGGAGCCTCGTGGAGGTTGTTCATTTGGCCAAGCATATGGCGATACAAACTGGGATCGGTGTCGGAGAAGATGCATTCTGGTTAGAGGTGGACCAACCCGTTCTGATTCATCTCGCAGGAGATCGTGCAAATTTTGAGGATCTGTATGCGACGATTGTTGATGACGTGCGTAATCGGCTGCAGGGATCTCTTTTGACGGGGGCCCTCGCAATTTAATATGAATTTCCGCTAATTTTATCTGTTCTATGCCCGTAATATCCCACTATGCATATATCACCTGAAACAAATCCCATCAATCCAATGCGACTGAACTCGGCATCGACCGAGCCTGTCTCACCAAAATCTCATGCAGAGACAGTATCTGTGGCAAAAGAAGCTGATTATTTTCGTCAGGGGCTATTATCGGAGTTAACGCATGAGCTTAAAAAGATCCCAGAAATTCGTAAAGATGTGGTAGATTCCGCCGCTCGGGATATTGACTCAATTGATTTAACAGAATTAGGCAGCCGTTTGGCTGCAGAACTCAATCGTTCAGAACCAGCTGACTCGAAATAAACTACTAACCCCAGTTACACCACAATGACAAACGAATCTATGGTCTTCAACGAAGAAGAAGTTAAGTGTATGGTCGAACGAGCACTTAAAGATGTTTTTAGTACGATGCTTTCGATGGAGATTAGCCTGAAAGAATGTATCACGATTGTTGGAGGGGAAAGTGCGCGTTCTCCTTTAAGCCAGTGCGATGGCCCCTTGGTCATTGGTAATGTTGGTTTTGTCGGGGCGGTTTCTGGTATGGTCTATACAGCTATGACCGAGCCTTTAGCACGTCGCATTGCCATGACTATGCTTGGCATGTCGGAAGAAGAGCTGGTTGAAGAATATGATCTAGTGAATGACGTGATCGGTGAGTTGACCAATATGTCGTCTGGGGCGTTTAAAAATCAGCTCTGTGACCGTGGGTTTCAGTGCCGCTTATCAATTCCCTCTATCATTCGGGGCAAATACTTAGTTGTTGAGGCATCCGCCGCAGAGTTTCGTCAGATTTATGTTTTTGCCAATGGAGATGATTTGCTTACGTTTGAGCTTCTCATGAAGAACGACGATACTGACGATGGACATCTCTAACCTTCAATTTTAGACAGACTAATACAACCGTTAATAGTGTTGATCAATCACATATGAAAAGCAAAATACTTACCGTAGACGATTCTAGGACGGTGCATATCCTAGTAAAAAAGGCCTTCAAGGACTGTGATGTGCAGATCCTGCAGGCTAATAACGGAGTCGAAGGGCTTTCGGTTGCAGCAAAAGAATCTCCCAATGTTATCTTGCTCGACATCACCATGCCCGTAATGGATGGGGTTGAAATGCTGACGCGCTTGAAGGGGGATCCTGCACTCAAGCAAATTCCGGTCATCATGTTAACTGCGGAAGGTGGGCGCGAGGCGGTCATGAAGATTGCTAAAATTGGCATTCGCGATTATATGGTGAAACCCTTCAAGGATGATGTGCTGCTTGAAAAAGTCGGTCGTGTTGTCGACTTGAATAAGAAAATCGAAGACAAAACCATCTTGGATAAGGTTAACTTACTGTTGGTGGAAGATAAGCCTGCAATTATTGACTCTATCAAAACGGGCCTTAGTCATTTGCCATGGGATTTTGTGACGGCCGGGAGTGCTGTTGAGGCCCTGAATTCATACAATGACAATAAATTCGACTTGGTTTTAATGAGCCTTTCACTTCCTCAAGACAGTGCATTTGAATTGATTAAACAGATGCAAAGTGTTCGTAAAAAGACACCTATCGTCGGGATGGTTGTTAAAAGTGATGCGGATCGACAACACCGTGCTGTGCAAGCGGGATTTGATGCTACGATCACAAAGCCACTAGATCTTTCTGAGCTGGAGATGCGGGTTTGTCGCGCAATTGGAATTGATACATCACCGCGTTATTTTACTTTTGAGAAAACCCATATGCTTATTAAGTTGCCAAAAGAGGAATCTATGGCGCGCATTGGAGAGTTGCGCTCTGCTCTCAATGCGAAAATTACAGAATCCGTCGATGCGGGTTACAGTCGGATTATTATAGATGGTAGCGGCATTGAAGAATTGGATGTGAATTTGATTAAATTGATTATCGATATTACCCATGCTGCTCATGACATGTCCCTCAGTTGCGCTATTCTGGGTAATGATGTCATGAAAAACGAACGCGGAAGCTTTGAGGAGACCCAAAATTGGAAGATTTTCGACTCTGTTGAAGAAGCCGTTGCGAGTTAGGGATTCATTTTTTGGATGACCTGAATGCCATTAATTTTCGCTAATTGATCCATTTAACTTAACACAAACCCAAATTCATATGTTGCCTATTGATATTTCGACTGAATTGCATCGTTTCATCGCCAATATTTCAGCTGAAACAGCATTTTTACATGCTGGGAGCGACGAGGGTATGATTCCTTTGTACAGTCTAACTAGCGAGCTTATTCCGATTTCAGATGGGGATGATTCGTTTAAGGCGGAAGTTGAACAATTATCAGAGGTCGTTGGAGACCTGCTGGATCAAGGCGGAATTGCAACGGATGAATTGATTCTTAAGGTCGGACACTTTGTCGAAAAGCTACAAGTATTTGGCTCCTACTATGATAAAGGGGAAGCCTATGCATGGGAATCTATAACAGTTGCAGTTAAAGAGGCGGTTGAGGAGGCTACCGATGAAGCCGCTGCTGAGGAGAATGATGAAAAGGATGACTCTAAGCATTTAGACGCCATTGCGAGTGCCATAAACTTAGAGGAAATTGCTCAAGAGTCAGATGTTTTGCTTGAGTTGGACTTAGAGGGTTCTCGCGATGTTCTGGAAGAGTTTTATCAAGAGGCAGACGAGCATTTAGAGAGTATTGAGTCTGCCTTGTTGGACTTAGAGCAAGATCCAGAGGATCCAGACGCAATTCGTTCCATGTTTCGCTCATTTCATACCATCAAAGGTGTGGCGGGGTTCCTTGATATGACTCCAATTCGAATTTTGGCGCATGAGATTGAGACATTGATGGATTTAATGCGTTCAGGTGAAATCGAACTTTGCGTGGATTTGACCAGCTTAATTTTTGAGAGTCGCGATCGCTTGGTGACCCTCTTACAGCAAGTTTACGAGGGATTGAATGGCGGCAAGCAACCGAGTAAAGTGATTGCTGTTAGCGATTTGATCTACAAAGCCAAACTTGCAATTTTGGGAGTTCAGCAAGTTTGTGTACAGAATAAGCCAGAAGATGCTACTACCGAAATCGAAAGTGTCGCGACAGGTCCTTCCGAAATTGCGGTGAGTTCAGCGGTTCAAGCCGCGATAAATTCCGATCCTGTTGATGATCCTGTGCCAGTTGTAAAGCAAAAGAAAGTTGCATCGACTTTACGCATGGACACAGATAAGCTGGATTCTGTGATCGAGGCTGTTGGTGAGCTTGTCATTGTGGAGAGTCAGCTACGTGAGAGTTTAGCCTCTGTTGTGCATACCAGTGCAAGTCGTATTGAAACTAATTTAAGGCAGTTGAGCCGTATCACGCGTGATCTCCAAAATAGTAGCTTATCGCTGAGGATGGTTTCCGTAAAGCCGCTCTTTCAGCGCATGCAGCGCTTGGCTAGAGATGTTGCGGCCAAGTCAGGCAAGGTCATTAATTTCCGAGTCGAGGGCGAAGATACCGAAATGGATCGTACTGTGGTGGAGCAAATTAGTGATCCCCTAGTTCACATGATACGCAATTCGGTGGATCACGGCATCGAGGCGCCGGATAAACGGGTTGAGGCTGGGAAACATCATTCGGGCGAAATCGTGCTCAAGGCCTCCTACATTGGTGATAGTATTGTTCTCGAGTTAAAAGACGATGGTGCCGGTATCTCGACTGAAGCAGTGACCCAAAAGGCGATTGAACGTGGTTTAGCGCAACAGGGCGTAAGCTATACGCGTGAGGAGGTCATTAATTTTATATTCCAACCTGGGTTCTCAACGGCAGTCAAAGTTTCAGACTTCTCTGGGCGAGGTGTGGGTCTTGATGTGGTGCGCTCCAATGTTCAACAGCTGCGTGGGCGCATTGATTTGGACTCGGTCGAAGGCGAAGGTTCGACTACGCGAATTTCGCTACCGTTGACCATGGCGATTATTGATGGTCTTTTGATTCGCTCTAGTGGAGAGCGTTACGTGATACCCGTTTCTTCGATTAACATGACGTTGAAGCCGACCAAAACCCAACTCCACAATGTTCAAAATCGTGGTCAAGTGATTAAGCATCGTGATCAACTGTTTAGTTTAATGCACTTGGATGATTTCTTTGAGATTGAAGGAGAGCGTGCGGATACCCTCGACAGTATTGTGGTGATGATTGAAACAGATCAGTGTGATTATGGGTTGGTCGTGGATGAAATTCTGCACAAACAGGAGGTGGTCATTAAGCAATTGGGGGGTGGATCCAACACAGAAGGTGTATCTGGGGGTGCTATTTTGGGAGATGGAACAGTCGCGCTCATTTTAGATCCTGCGATCATGGCTGATCGAGTGAAGTCTGCGTCTGTGGCTTAGATCGATTCAAAGTTCGGCTAAGAGGGCTTGGAGTTCTGCAGCTGGATCCTCGTGTGACTGCTCAACCGCAAGTTGCAATGCTGTTTGAAGGTGCACTTTAGCTAGTTGGATATTATTTTGCTGTAGCCATGCCTTGCCCAGCAGTATGTGTGGAATCATCCAATCGCATCTGGCGGCAATACAGACTTTCAAATGTGGAATTGCCTGCTCATGTGCGCCCTCTTGGCAAAGCGCTTGGGCTAAGCTAAACCGAAATAGTAAGTTTTCCGGCTGCTGCTGCACTTTTTCTGTGAAGATTTTCGATTTTTTCATAGAGGAAATTGAGCTGCTTTTTATTCTACTAAGTCAATTGTTTTAGTATATCTTAGGGATTTGGGACAGGCCATAAGTTAGCGCTATTCAAGTCTGTCCCATTTTTGAGGATACTTATTGCGCGTATCTTTCTAGTGTGATGTATTTTCAGGGCTTATATACAGTTTTTGCGGGTTCGACGCTTATGCTTTAAAAGTTCGTTTGCATCGCTCGGGTGGTATCTATTCAGCTTCTAGTCTGATCCAGTCTAGCAGATGCCAGCAAATCGGAAAATGTTTTCCGTGTTGTTTTGTAGTCATCGAAACTGACTTCAGGCGAGCGGGTGCTGTGCGGATCTTCTTTACAGAATTGGGCTTCCAGATCGGGTAGCGTTAGGGCGAATGTGTTGTGCGCGGCACGCATGGCGGCACCGAGAGCAACCGATCCGTTCAGGCTGAGGCGTTGCACTTTTGCTTGGAAAATATCAGCAACAATTTGAGCGATCGCATTGTTTTGCGAAGCGCCACCCGTTAAGTAAATGACATCGGGTTGGAGCTGCATCCAATTGCTGCACAACTGCATATTTATAAATTGTCCTTCGACGCAGGCTCGGATGGCTTGCTGGCCCTCTCGCCAAGCTTCAAATGCAGTACTGCCTTGAAGCAGTGGAGACGGGAGCTTTATCTGAGGGCTGATCTCTGGGTGAAAGAAGGGTAGCATTAAGTTCCCCTCATTACCCGGACTGGTCTGGGATAGAGCTGCTGTGAATTGCTCCCAATCATAATTGAAGCGGTCTTTGACGGCTTCGCGGGCCAGCGAGCCGTTGCTAAAGCATTGTAGTGACATGGATCCACCGAGTGGATTTCCAAAGACGTGACCACAGCCATCGGGATCCGTTACAACTGCTGGCATGGCGGCAAAGAAGGTGTCGGAGGTGCCCAGCGAGATGACAACCTTTCCGGGCTGGCTCGCGCCCATGCCGACGAGACTACTTGGATTGTCGCCGGTGAAGATGCTGATCTCTGTCCCCAATTTAAATCCATATTTCTCAACAAAGTAGCGACTGATTGAACCCGCAATATGATGGCCTGAAACTACCGGTGGGAGTTTTTTGCGAAGCTCTGGTGCCGTTGCTGTGAGCAGTTCTGGGTCCCATTGCCAGCTCTCTATATTTAGAAGATTCATACCTGCCCCGTCGCCGATATCGATCGGGGCGTCTTGGCCGCATAATACCGAGCAGAGAAAGGAACTCACTAAGTGGATGCGCTGCGTCTGTTGATAAGCTTGCGGCTGCGACTTGTAAAAACGGCGAATTTGCGGCCCAGTGAAGCGTTCGATTGCGATGGAACCGGACTTGCGACATACGACCGTATTTCCCCCCACCGCCTGGGCGATTTCTGTGCACTCAGCTTGGGTGGATGTATCCATCCAAATGGGCGCAGTGCTGCGTGATAGACAGGGTGCGATTTGTGCCGCAAGTGCTTGCTGGGTATGGAGTGATGGCAGGGTCGCTGTCCAGTGCTCATTCAAATACACCGATCCATGTTGTTGTCCGGCACCCGATATAGCGCTAATTTGACTGAGATCACAAGTCTGCGCTAAGGTATCCAGCAAAATTTCCAGTGCATCGAGCCACATTAATGGATCGGCATGCACTTCACCGGCTGGACCATTGGGGATAAAGCCGGACGGTGCATTATAATGGGGTAATGCTTGCCCGAAGTTAATGGAGCAGTCGGCCACAATGTGACCCTGTTGGGTGTCAATGACCAGCGCTGAAAAACTTTGGGTGGAGGCGTCTAAACCGAGTGCGAGTGACATGTCTTTGTAGTGGGGCCGCTCCCGATACGAGTATCGACTCGCATCGGGACTAGGTGCTTGTGGATTTAGATGAATTCGTTCAGTAGATTTTCGAGCATCTCTTGGCGTCCACTGCCGAGGATAGGCTCTCCGCTGGTCAGAGCGATTTTTTCTAGCTCCTCTAGGCTGCACTGGCCAGCCTCAATTTTTTTGCCGAGTGCGCCGTCGAAGCTGCTGTAGCGTGCTTTTATGAAGTCCGCCATACGGCCATCCTGACGAATGGCGGACGCGATCTTCAGCCCGCGGGCAAAGGCGTCCATGCCCCCGATATGTGCATGGATTAAATCGATCGGCTCATGGGATTCCCGGCGGCGTTTAGCGTCAAAGTTTAGCCCACCAGTCGTGAATCCGCCCATTTGCAGTACGACTAGCATGACCTGTGTGGTCAGATAAATGTCGGTGGGAAATTGATCGGTATCCCAGCCAATCAAGGTGTCGCCGCGATTGGCATCGATGCTGCCCAGCATCCCGGCATCAGCAGCTACTGTCAGCTCGTGTTCCATGGTATGCCCTGCGAGTGTTGCGTGATTGGTCTCGATATTGAGCCGGAATTTATCCATCAGACCGTATTGCCGCAAGAAATTGAGGCACGCAGCCGAATCGCTGTCATATTGATGTGTTGAGGGTTCGCGCGGCTTGGGTTCGATGTAGAAGGGGCCTTCAAAACCGATCTTCTTGGCGTGGTCGACGGCCATATGTAAGAAGGCCGCTAAATGATCCAACTCACGCTGCATATCAGTATTCAGTAAAGTGGCATAGCCCTCACGCCCGCCCCAAAAAGTGTAGCCTAGGCCGTCGAGTTCCTTGGTGCATTCAAGCGCTTTTTTCACTTGTGCCGCCGCGTAGGTATAGACATTCAGGTCTGGCGAAGTGGCGCCACCTTGTGCATAGCGCGGATGGGAGAAGAGGCAGGCCGTGCCCCATAGCAGTTGAACGCCTGTTTCCGCTTGCTTTTCTTTGAGCTTTGCAACGACCGCTTCCAAGGCTTTATTGGATTCGGACAAGTTGTTGAGTTCTGGTGCGATGTCTCGGTCGTGCCAGCAATAGTAGTCGATGCCCATGACTTCTAGAAATTCAAAGAAGACATCGACGCGCTTTAAAGCATTGTCGGTCGAGTCTGAGCGATCATCCCACGGCATTTGAGCGGTCCCGCCCCCAAAAGGATCTGCGAGTTCATTGCGCATGACGTGCCAATAGGGGGCAGCGAAGCGTAAGTGCTCTTTCATCGACTTGCCATCAATGAGCTGTTCCGGGTTGTAGTGCTTAAAGGCCAGCGGGTTTTTAGAACCAGTGCCTTCGTATTGGATACGATCGCAATCGAAGTATTTTTTCATGGGTATTTGTGTGGGTTAGATTGTAATCAATTAAATGTGTAATATAGCAGATGTTGCGGACGATTGGAATTGCATCCGTCGTCAATAACTGTGCAGAATCGTTCATGAGTTCTGAAGTGTATAGCACCTACTGCCCAGCAGTTGATGCAGCGATCGGGCCCGTATTGGAGCTTTTTCATCAGCTTTCAGACGTGCTATTTTGGATCAAAGATGTTGATTTGAAGGTTCAGGCCTTAAATACAACCTTTGCGCAGCGACTCAAGCGTAGCCCACAGAGTATTCTCGGCCAGCGGGACTCGGATTTATATTATCCTGAGTTGGCGCGCGTTTTCATGGAAGATGATCGGGAGATCCTACGCTCAGGAGTGGCTCAATATCGAAAAGTAGAACTTCTAACGACCAGCTATGGGGGGGTTGAATGGCGTTCGACCACCAAATTGCCTATCCGGTCTGTTGATGGTGAAATTTTGGGAACGACCGGAATTTCTAGGCCGATCCTGGGCGCGATCAAAGATTTGCCTGTGCCATTTCAGGCTTTTGCTCAGATCGTCGAATATGCGCGAGCAAATCTAAAGTGCAGAGTGAGCGTTGTGGAGCTCGCAAAATTTTCGAATATGTCGGTGTCCACACTGGGGCGGCGATTTAAGCAGCATTTGCGTCTGTCGCCGTCTGAGTTTTTGTCGCAACTTCGCATTTCGCATGCCTGCCAGATGCTGGAGCATACTCCCTTTAATGTTAGTGAAATTGGGTTTGAATGCGGCTTTGAAAATGCTGCTGCCTTTTCTCGAGCCTTTCGGGTACAAATGCGTCAGTCGCCTACAGCCTACCGCCAGCAGTTCGCCTAAAATTGCTTTCGCAGTCCTATTCAGTCGCAGGAATTTGGGATGGCCGGCTTTAACTGGATTATGTAATCGGATGCGCACGGGGCTTGGCAACCGCAGGCCGAGGGAGCGTAATAAATATGGGTGACTGGGCCTGATAGTCAGCGACGAACCTTGCTCGCCTAAGTTCTGAGAAAAGGAACAGACCGGATACGAAGCACAGGGGATCCCTGTTTGAGCACTCTCACGGTGAGCACATTTCTAACGTGAAGTATTTAAATGTAGCTGATGTAAAACTACTTTAGGGCACCTCTGGAAACCTCCCATGCGCCGAGATTACCGATTTGCTGTGATGCAGGCGAGAGCAACGCCGCCAGCGCACAGCAAGTGGCAAGTCTTTCAAACCGAAACACTTTTGGCTCTGAGTTACGTTGATCTGCGCACGAAGGGCGTCCAGCCCTCCTGTGCACAGAATCGCCTTGCTCAAAATCAAAATTGTAGTCGTCTCAGTCTTGGTAGGTTTTCAGAGGTGCTCTAATGTCTAGTCAAGACAAAGCAGAATTATATATTATGGCATCTCTAGATAGCTTTTCTTAACTATGGATTTCCGGTTTTGTAGGTTAAAACGCTTATAGTTTTGGTGGGGAAGTGCCTGAATGAAATGGGAACCATAATGTTTTTGTAGCATTCGAGAATCCAGAATAACCAAGTTTCCTGTATCGCTTTGGGTACGGATAAGCCGTCCGATGCCTTGTCTAAATTTTATCAATGCCTCGGGTATAACCATTTCTGAAAATGGCTGACCTCCTCGCCCTTTAATATGCTCACTACGGGCTTCATTGATCGGGTGATTGGGATTTTCAAATGGAAGTCTGGTGATGATGACTTGCGAGAGCGCGGGTCCCGGGATATCTACTCCAGTCCAAAAACTGTCTGCACCTAACAAGGTCGCATTACCTGCGGCGAGCAGTCGCTGGCGTAGCTCGCTTCGCGAGTAATCAATGCCTTGAGCAAAAAGAGGACGTTTAATCTTATGGAAAAAACCACGTGCGCGCTGATAGGTTTCTTTTAGGTCAGCATGACTGGTAAAGAGTACAAGACTACCGCCTTGGCAATTGTGAGCGAGCCATGCGACCATATTTGCTAAATAATCGAGGTCCATCCGTCCCTGGTCTCGACTGGGTTGCGGTGCGTCACTTGCGATATAGATGCGTACTTTATTTTTGTAATCAAAGGGGGAAGATACAATTTTTTTCTGGGCATTTTGGGCACCGACGCGTTCCTCAAAATGCGTCAACTGCTGTCCGTTTGAAAGTGTCGCACTGGTTAAAATCGATGCAGTATTTCTTTCAAATAGCGCTCTTTGTAAATGAGGTGCAATGTCGAGCGGCGCGCTGCGCAGCGTAATGGTCATCGCCTTTTTTTCACTGCGTTCTAGCCAGTATACATGATTGTCTTCTGCAAAATTCAGAAAACTATGCAGTTGAGATCGATAGTTTAAAATTCGAGAGCGTTGGTCTTTCAGTTCATCTTGAGCTCGTTCGTCGTCGACACTTTTGCGTAAATCTGCCAAGCGCTCTTCAACTGCTTTGAGTCGGCTGATTAACTGTTGATCCGCCGCATGAGCTTGATGGATGCGTCGAATTGATTGGGTGCTCAGATAGACGTCTGCAAGATCTGCAAAAAAATCATAGGCTGCCTCGATTGCTTGGATGACGCATTCTTGATCCCGAATACTACCCAGTCGACGCAGCATGCCGCGATTTGTGCGTGGATTGAAAATTCTTTTGAGTGCTCGGTCTAGTGCATAAGAGCTAAGATGGATCCCAAAATGGTCACTGGCGATTGCGGGAACGCGATGTGCTTCATCTAGTACAATAAAATCATCTGCAAATAAGACTCCCTTTCCATCAGATTCTTGGGGGCTCATACCTGCATTGATGAGTGAAAATAGTAAACTGTGGTTGATGACGATACAGTGAGCCGATTGTATTTTTTCTTTTGCTCGTTGGTAAAAACAGTGCTCGCTGGAGCAGTTTTTGCGCGAGCAAGTCGAACTATCAGCATTAATGGCTTCCCAAACATCCATGGAGGGACTGGGGTTGATTTCTTGGAGTATCCCCTCGGTGCTACTTTTTGACCATTCCGCCAACTGCGGAATCATCTGCTTTTCTTGTAGCAGTTGAAATTGGCCTTGCGGATCCGAAGCAACATCTTTTAACGCTGACTCGAGCCTAGTGGTACAACAATAGTTGGCTTTTCCCAGTAATAGTGCCGATTTGAAGTTTGCGTAGGCGTTGAGCTCTGGCACTGCGGTGAAAAGTTGACGGCACAGTTCAAGGTCCTTTTGGATGATTTGTTCTTGCAGGCTGATAGTGTGAGTGGAAACGACGAAGGGACGTTCAAAGTCGATGGAGTATATCAGCCCAGGGATTAAGTAGGCTAAGCTTTTTCCAACACCTGTTCCAGCTTCGAAGAGCAAGCTCTGAGAGCCGACTAGGGATGCGGCCACAGACTGTGCCATCTGACTTTGCTGGGGCCTATAATCCAGTCCCAAAACAGTGAATAAATGGCCCTTTTCTGTAAAAGTTTTCTCGATCTTATCGAGGTAAATTCTGGCACGTCCCTCCGGGGCTCCATGGTTACCGATCAGTCCAATCATTAGGTTTTCTTGGGGGAATGATGGCACATATTCATATCGTTATAATGGATGTAGGTAAAGATACGCTTCGAATCTAAGGAAATAGAATGCGCTATGAATGCCAAGGACGTACGCTGTGTACGCAAAGTTTGAACATACACATAATCAATATCAAAGCATCTACCGAGAGGAATTTGTCAAATACTGAATAGGTTTGATCCTGTCGCGAGCCATCAATTTTCTTCGTTGCTGGTAGAATCCAAACCGCAAGGGTGTGGATTAGGGTTCCCAGCAGGTCCAAGCGCCGCTAGGAACTTCAAAAGTACCGTCAGCGCCTTCGAGTAGCATTTCCCCTCCTTGGATATGCCCTTGGGGTAGTCTTTGTTCTAAGAGGTTTTTGAGAACTGTGGGCGTAAAGCCCGGAGTATGGCTGGTTAAGTAGACAAAACAAGGATTTTGGCTCAGCACAGAACGTACATTTTCGAGTGTTTCTAACATGGCTTGCTCTATTTTGTACAGTTCTCCACTTTTACCGCGACCGAATGAAGGGGGATCGAGCAAAATCGCATCATAGCGGCGGCCTCGTCGACGTTCCCTGAGTAAAAATTTATTGACGTCATCAATGATCCAGCGAATTGGGTGCGCAGCTAATTCGTTCAGTGCAGCATTTTCTCGAGCCCATTGGACCATCCCTTTAGCCGCATCGACATGGCAGCAGTGAGCGCCAGCTTGAGCCGCCGCTAGAGTGGCTCCACCTGAATAAGCGAATAAATTCAGGAATTGGATGGGCTCATGGCTTGGTCTTTTTTGCTGTGTGATCCGCTCACGAATTGCATCCCATAGGCTGCGTGTTTCCGGGAAAACACCTAAATGACCGAAATTGGTGGTGGAGAGTTTCATGCGAACGGCATTGACCCAAATGATCCACGAGTCCGGAATTTTGTGACGCCCCAGCCATTTTAGGCCTTCTTTACGGGTAAACTGCGCATCGGCAACAGACCACAGTTCAGGCTTTTGTGGATGCCAAACGGCTTGAGCGCATGGTCGGTCGAGTGTGATTGGACCGAAACGCTCTAGTTTACGTCCATGGCCACTGTCGAGAAGTGCGTATTCATTCATTAATTAGACCTTCTGAGAGGGAGAAGGTTTTTTCGCAAGTGGAATCGCCAGCAACTCGCTACCAATTTGGGCTGTTTGTAGCATCAGTGTATTTAAACGATTACGGAGTATGAAATAAGCAATCATGGCTGGGATACCGATGGTGAGTCCGGTTGCTGTGGTGACCAAGGCTTCTCCAATATCACCAGCCAACAACTCTGGGCGCCCCATGCCCCCACGACCAATTGTTTGGAAGGCGCTGATCATTCCACTAACAGTGCCTAATAGGCCAATCATGGGGGCAACACTGGCCACGACATTCAAGTAGTGAATCCATTGTCCGATTGTATTTTCTTCCGCATCTAAGCGGTCGAGAAGGCTGTTTTCAGCTTTTTGTGGGTCTTTTTCCAATTGCTTAATACCTGCGTTGAGTGCGCGCCCGAGTACATTGTCTACGCTTTCAAGTAGTTTCTTACAGTGATCGAACTGACCCTGTGCGATATAGGTTTCGATTTGTTGATTGAGCGATTGATTGATGAAGCGATGTTTGCGCGTCTCACGCCCAGCATAGGCAATTAGAAAAAAACTGATTAAAGAGCAAATGCCTAATGGGTACATGGCCCAGCCACCTTGTTGAATCAGTCCCCATAAACTGAGACTGCTTTCCACGGGCAATGCTTCGTTTGTTTCCGCAGCGCAGAGCAGCGTAGTCGTGATGGGATAAAAGTAAAAAGCCAGCGTGAGCCCTAAGAATAAGCGATTAGTGGAGACCATGTTCTGTGAGTTGTTGGATGAGGGTTTTTTCGAATTTGGCTAGGGCGCTGGGTTTTGTCGGCCAGTCGAGATTGCTTTTTTGCATGTCTAAATACAAGCAGTGCGCGTATTCGGTCTGTTTGAGTTGAAGAGCAGAAAGTGCAGCGATTGCATAACATGCATTTAGATAGCTTCCAAACGGACGCGTGTCGAGTACGATGCCCTCTAGCGCGGTTGCCAGCGACGACTGGTAGGCTTCTTGTTTGTAGTAAGTCTTTGCGAGCACGTAGTAGGCGAGCCCGTTATGCTGTTGCCATCGATTGGCAGTAATAAACTCTTGGGAGAGCGAAATTGAGTTTTGATCGAGTTGTAGCTGATCATAGCATTTTAGTGCGACTAACTGCAGTTGACGCTGCGATAGCTTACTTTTTACTTGCGCTTGAATTTTTTGACAGATTCCCAGAGCGGCCGCAGCATCGTTTGCGGCGAAAACTGCCTCGGCATAAGCAATGAAAAATTGAGATTCCGCCTCTGGTAACAAGGGCAGTAGATTCACTCGTTGATAGTAGAGACGCTCTAAAATGCCACGAGCAAGCTGGCTTTGTTGGTTTTGAAGCGCTTGCAATGCTTGTTTCTGAACTATTTTTCCGGGTAATTGGATGTGTTCCAGCTGCTGTATGTCAAAAGTGAAGCGAGCCTCGCCACCCTGAGAGGAGGTTCCAACAATGAGTTGCTGGTCTTGTAGCTTGACGGAGTGGCCAATGATGTGAGCCCCATTTTTAAGTCGGATCAAAACCGGTTTTGAGAGCTCGGTCATAATTTCTTCATGGACATCACTTTCCAATGCTATCTCAAAGTTGAAGTCGCTACTAGCTGCCTGAGATAATAGGAGCAAGCAACCCATTCCGATCAGAAGACTTCGTAATGTCGATGCGGGCATCATGACATTGGGGCGGTGCTTGCGGAACTCAATGCTTGCCGATTTTGGATTTCGATTCGAACCTTTTTGAGTGCTGCCTCAAATTCTGCCTTTTGGCAATGCTCGCTAAGTCGGATATCGTTTTGCATCTCCACTAGACTCGCTTCTGCTGCAAGATAATCTTCCAGTTGGCAGAATAGTAAATAACTTTCCCAATACGCTTCAGCGACTAATTCAGGGTGGGCCCGATACAGTGTATAGATTCTTTGCCAATAAGCGATGGCCCTTTTGGGCAGACCAGCCTGCGTCTCTAAGACTGCGTACTGTTGCAATGCGAGGGCATGGGTTTTGCCGCGAAAACGTTTGTCAGCCAAGAATGTCATCAATTTCGTTCGGGCCAATTCGAAATCTTTAATTTGGATCAGCAGCTCCGTCTCCAGCAAATGAGCCTGAGCTAAACAGTCATGCAGCGGCGTCTCTCGAAAAAAAAGTTTGAGTTGCGATAACGCTAGGCGGGGGTCTTTTTTTCGTTTTTGAGCCAGCAGTGCTTGTCCATAGTAAGCGGCGCCTCTTTCAGGACGTTCTGGGTAATTGTTCAGTAAATAATCAAAGTATTTTTGTGCGCTACGATAACCCCGTTTGGCTAAGCAGAGTCCGACGGATCCCAGGGTGTTCGGGGGTTGTCGTTCAATTGGAACTTTTTGATGCACCAACAATAGACGAGCTTCCCCTGTAGCATCAGCTGTCGATTTTTGAGCTTTTTGCGCGCGAAAGTTTTGCAAGCGAGCATAGCGAGTGAGATGACCTTCTTGCAAGGCAAGTTGAGTTCGAATGTCCAACCAGCGGATGAAGTCCTTGGGTGCTTCCGGACGATTTTGAATGGTTTGAGGGTAATAACTTTGGTAAGCATTCAAGATAGCATCAATTGCCTGAGCTTGGGGATCGTCATCAAAGCGATTCAGCGCATCCTCAAAATGTTTCACTGCTTTCGTATGGTCTTCGGTTTGCGCATAAGACCAGCCCAGCCAGTATAGTGCTTCACTCACCCGCGGGCGATTAGCGGCGTCTGGTAAAGCGAGGTAGTGTTCTAATTGCTGGCGCATGGGGATGAGTTGCTCCGTCATTTTGTAGATTTTGATCGTTTGGAAAAGTGCATACTCGAAGCTGCTTCCCTGTTGAGGATCAATACCTTTGTAGCTTGCCAAAGCATTCTCTAGTTGACCGCGAATTCCATAAATGTCGCCTAGAAGGACGCGTGCTTGAGGATTTCTGGTATGTTGCGGAAACTGATCACATAAATCGATCAATATTGCCTGAGACTTTGAGTAGGCTTTTTGAGCGTAATAAACATTCGCAAGTCGAAATAGGATTTCCGGATAGAGTGGGGCCGAGCGGGCTGCTGCCTGCAATTGCTCGAGCATCGTTTGACTCGTCGCGTGATCGCCTGTAAAGTCATAGCTAAGTGCTTGCCACAGTCTTATTTTGATACTTAGGGCTGATTGTGGATCAACTAAAAGCGCACTGCGATACAAGGTGCGCGCTGATTCGAAGCTTTCCAAGCGGGTATAACTGTAGCCGCAACTAAATTGCCAGCGTTGTTGATGAGCATGGTCGGGGTAATTTTTTATGAGGCTTTCTAGGATCTCAATCGCTGCTTGGAATTTGTTCTGCCTTTCTAAGCTTTGCGCGACCAAGTAGCGCAGCTCTGGCTGTAAGGGGTGTGCTGGATATGCGCGCATAAAATCTTGCGCGCAGGCTTTAGCTAGATCCCATAGCTGGCCTTCAATCAGTGCTAGCACCCAGCGATAATGAGCCTGGCTACGTACTTCAGTGGAAAAAGAATTGGCCGCGCTAAGCTGACTAAACAGAATGGCGGCTTCTTGGTGACGACCTGTTAACAACCAGCACTGTCCCATTTTTAAGTAGAGGCTAGCGCTGTAGTCGGGCTCGCTAGATAAGCTTAGGCTTGCTGCCGTTAAAAAATCGATCTGCTCTTGCGCATACTGTAGCCGGATGGAATAGCTCGAGTGACTTGCCGCCTTTATTTGATGGCTGCGGATGATGATGGCCTGATTTATTTTTTCCCTGAGTTGTTGCTGAGGGAGCACCGAGCGATAGCATTCCAATGCGGCAGCAAAATTACCTTGCTGATAGAGTTCATCCGCAAGTGCCATCAGTATAAAGGTGAACTCTCGGGGTGCATATTGGATGCTTGCATGCCAATCAATTTCAGCAACGAGATCTTGCGCATACTCCAGATCCTCTGCAATTAGGGCAATTTTTAGCGCGTAAACTTGTATGGCACTATGAATAGCCGTTGAGGCTTTTCCTAGTAATGCTTGTTGCAGTAGATCTTGGGCATCTTTGTATTGTTTGAGCGCATGCAGTTGTTTCGCATGGTATAATTTAGCAATGGCTGCTTCGTTGGGATCCCGCGCGTGCGTATGCACAATTTGATAGTGATGGCAGGCTTTTTCACTGTTCTGCAAAGCTTGGTAACAGCGTGCCAATTGAAACTGTGGGAGGATAAGCGCTGGTTGATTACTTTTCTCAGTTTGAATCCATTTTTGGTAGAGATCTAAGGCCGCAGGGAAGTCCTGAGCAAAATAGGCAGTGTGCGCTCTAATTGGTCGCAGTTGATCTTGAAGTTCTTTTTTCTGATAGGCTTCACTCATTCCGTAATCCGCATGCATCTGAGTAAACTGTTGATGAGCGGCTAGAATCGCGCCTTGCTTTAAATACTCAAAAGCTTGGTCAATTTGATTTTGGAGCGTTTGTGCTGAGATGGGGATGCACGGTAGAAACAAAGCAAAGAATCCCCAACGCCAAATTTTAGGGCGATATTGAGCGTGTTGATACGCTACTAAGATCATCGAAACAAGGACTTAAGTAATTCTGAGAAAAAGGACCAGTCAATAATTCAACCGAATTGATTATTTCCAGCATTGACAGTCAGTAAAAACTCTATGCAAACTTACTGCATCGGGGTGTAGCGCAGCCTGGCTAGCGCACCTGGTTTGGGACCAGGGGGTCGCAGGTTCGAATCCTGTCACCCCGACCAAATAGCCCAGACTCGCTTGCGAGTCTGTATTTTTGTCGCTGGGTGTCAGAGATGAGAATCTGCGCAGCAGGTTTGACGTAGCGCAGCGGAGAAGGGGCGCGATTGAGCGAGTCCGCAGGACCAGCCGCAGGCTGCCAATCCTGTCACCCCGACCAAATAGCCCAGACTCGCTTGCGAGTCTGTATTTTTGTCGCTGGGTGTCAGAGATGAGAATCTGCGCAGCAGGTTTGACGTAGCGCAGCGGAGAAGGGGCGCGATTGAGC
>Ga0213865_10000403_pt1 | contig 29209 bp, 34 predicted proteins | sample PICome_6_FD_160100 | JGI IMG/M metagenome (GOLD analysis project Ga0213865, IMG submission 160100) | Coastal seawater microbial communities near Pivers Island, North Carolina, United States - PICO282 | ecosystem: Environmental > Aquatic > Marine > Coastal | place: USA: North Carolina...
TGATCACAATCTGATCTGAGGGTGTGTATTCGGTTTCAAGCGTCGTGAGCAAATCGCGGTAGAAGGCTTCTTTGGCAGGAAACTTAATCGGGTGGTCTCGGGACTCCCCTTGCGGAAAGTACCCATTAAAGACCGTGATTTCCGTGCCGTCCCCCAAGGTGTAGACTCCGCGGATCATCCGACGCTGCGCATCTTCAGCATCAGTGGCATAGCCGCGAACGACCCTCAGCGGTTCGGGTTTTGAAGCCAAGGCAACTCCGTAGTGACCTTTTTGTCCGTGCGTATCAAATCGATAGTTCAAGAATTCAAGGTCATCATAAGGAAATTGCTCATCGGCCACTTTGACTTCCTGAAGTCCGATGACATCGGGATTTAAGTGTTGTTTGAGGGCTTCGAGTTGGTGGATTCGTGCACGAATTCCATTGATATTGAAAGAAACGATTTTCATAGGGTCTTTTCTGTCTGGGTTTGGCCGCATACTATCAGACCTCAAAGGAGGCTCAATGAACATCATATTAATGCGGCATGGTGAAGCGGTTCCATTTGCCGTCAACGACGGCGATCGTGAACTCACGCCGAAGGGCAAAAGCGAAGCAAGTCGCACCGGGACTCAATTAAAAAATGGGGGATGGATCCCGACGTCGTTGTTTTGCTCAACGCGTATTCGAGCGCAACAAACAGCGGCGCTGGTGCTTCAGTCACTGGGGTCTGATCTGGAACCAGAGATCATTGACGGAATCACGCCTGAAGATGATTGGCCCGACGCGATGGCAGTGATTGAAGCGCATGCCTCTGATGGGAGTTTATTTGTATTTCATCAACCCATTTTAACTGAGATCGTCGGATATCTGACCGAAGGGCAAGCACAGGTCGATGTGCAGCCGCGTGCGGTGCCTGCAACTGCTTACCTCCTCAAGCTCTCTGCATTTTTGCCAGGTGCAGCAACCTTAGTGGGGGCTTATCAGCCCTGATGTCAGAATCGATTCGGTTTGATCTTCCTGGGCTGACGGTGCACGGGCTTTGCTTCGGTCCTGTCGATGGAGTTCCGGTGCTTGCCCTGCATGGATGGCTCGATAACGCCGCGTCCTTCGAACGATTGGCACCCAAATTGAGCGGCTGCCATGTGGTCGCGATCGATCAACGAGGCCATGGGTTGACCGATCATTTCGGTCGGCCTTATCACATTTGGGATGGTGTGCCTGATGTGATTGCGATATTGGATGCCCTCGGGTGGGAGCACGCAACAATTCTTGGACACTCCATGGGTGCTGCAGTCGCAACCTTGGTGGCGAGTGCTTATCCCGATCGCATTGACGCACTCTGGTTGCTCGAGGGCTTGGGTCCCTGGACCTACTCCGACGGCGAGGCGCCGGATTTGCTGAGACAGGCGACTGATCGATTGAAACGGATCGCCGGTCGATCGAAGCCTGTTTACGAAACCATTGATCAAGCGATTGAAGCGCGGGTTCGAGGTGGCGTGGTGCCTTTGACTCGAGAGGCAGCAGAGCCCATTGTCCGCCGGGGTTTGGTGAGAAGCGAGGGTGGTTGGACCTGGTCTGCGGATCAATTTTTGACATTACCTCCATTATTTCGCTTGGATGAGAATCAAATCCAAGTGTTTATTCAACGCTTGGAAATGCCGATTTCCCTGGTGTTGGGTGATGTGGGATTTTTTCAACAGCCACTGTTTTTACCCGAACGAATTTCACTTTGTCGGGACATAAGGGTGGAAACTTTTCCCGGTGGTCACCATCTCCACTTAGAAGGCGCCGAAGAGGCGATCGCACACTGGTTACTAGAGAGGCTTTCGTAGCAATGAAGAGTTGGGTTTTGTTTGGTTCGATGATGCTTTCGCAGTTGTCTTGGGCAGCCGATATTCCAGGGTCATCGGATCTGCCCGAAGTCGAAAGACCACTCGGCTCGGAGATTGTGCGGTACCGAGAAGGAGTGCAGTCGGCAATTCGGCTGCCCCTGGAGCGGGTCGAGCGAGTGAATAATCGGTTGGTGATCGATAAAGAGCTGGATATCGAAGGGCATGTGGTGGATATCACCTACGAGCTCGGCGCTCGCGAAGAGTACGAACCCTTCATGGCAGCACTAGAACGCAAGATGACCGAGCAGGGTGCTGAGATTTTATTTTCGTGTGAAAGCAGAGGCTGTGGTATCAGCGGCTTGTGGGCCAATACGCTGTTTCAAGTGCGTGAACTCTATGGTCCCAATGGCACACAGGTGTATTTTGTAGTGAAGCTGAATGGCGAGGTTCCTCGTTACTTATCCGCTTATGGGATCGAGCGTGGCAACCGTCGCCAATATGTGCATATTCGACTGGTTGAACCGGACATCGATCAGTCTCAGTTCGCCGGCGCACAGGAGTTGTTGACGGACGGTCGGATGATTCTGTCCGTGGAATTTGCCGGTAATCGAGTGAGTCCCGAAAGTCGCGATGTGCTCGGCGAGATGGCAGTTCGCATGCAGTCCTTGGATGCCTCTGAATTGGCCATTGTCGCCTACCGACCGGTCACACCAGGTGGAACCCTGGCTGATGCCATTACTGAATCCAATGCTCGCGCAGTGCATGTTCAGTCGCTTCTCGAAGAGGCTGGACTGAGGATTGACCATGCTCAAGGGTTGGGTCCCTTGGTTGCACCTGGTGGTCTCTCTCCCGACCGTGTGGAGATTGTGAAATTTCGGTAGGTTGCTGCGTTTGCGACTAGCATTGCGGAAGACTTCGCGGATAGACTCTGGTTATGACAATTGAACACATGGATGATGTGATATCGAGCCAGGTTGCTCGTCAGGTCCTCGATTACTGGTTTACCGAATATGCCGCTGGTGATCTTGCCAGAAAGCAAGACAAGCGCTGGTTTATGGGTGGTGTTGAGGTTGACAAAGAGATTGGCCAACGGTTTGGACATCGCGTGGAACTGGCGTTGGCTGGTGGTTTCAAGGATTGGGAAAGCGAGCCTGAGAGCCGGTTAGCTCTGATTATTCTGTTGGACCAATTTACTCGCAATCTCTTCCGAGGAACCGCGCGCGCCTTCGCTGGCGATTCGCGTGCGGTCAAATTGGCCAGACGCGGACAGGTGTCTGGGATTTTCGAAGAACTCCCCTTGATTCAGCAAGTGTTTGCTTTGATGCCTTTGGAGCATAGTGAATTATTGTCTGATCAGGCATTGTGTGTGCAGGGAATGACGCATTTATTCGAGCTTGCATCGATCGAAGACAAGCCCAGATTTCAGTCATTTGTCGATTATGCGTGTGAGCATAAAGCCATCGTTGAGCGTTTTGGCCGATTCCCGCACCGTAACCAGGTGCTATCTCGGGTTTCGACCGAAAATGAGCGACGTTTTTTAGCGCACGCCAAAACTTACGGACAAAGCCAGACCGCACTGTGAAGATTTATTCACCGAGACAGGTGGCGCAAACGATTCTGGATGGATTTGCCGCGTACCGTCACCAGTTCATCAATATCACCTTGGGTGCCCGGAGTCGGTTTGAAGAACAGGCTTGGCGGGACGTGCAAAAAGCAGCCCAGGAACGGATCGATCTCTATGAGGATGCAGTTCAGGCCGTGCATCGGACGTTATCTGAACGCGTCGGATATGAAAATCTGACCCACGAGATTTGGACAGAAACACGTCGAAATTATGTGGTATTGATTCAAGAACGCACGGACCCTGAGCTCTGTGAGACCTTTTTCAATTCCATTTATTGCGACATCTTCAAGCATCAGAACATCAACGATGACACCGCGTTCTTAAATTCTTGGTTCGGTGATCAGGGTGTCAACGCGACCGGTCAGGTCGATATTTTTATGCAATACACCTTTGCCGACACCTTATCTGAGGTGTGCGACCGTTTATTGATCGATTATGCCTTTAAAGTCGGCTGGGCGGATCAGGCGGCTGCCAAGCAACAAATGATGGCAGGGATTGATGAGGCGGTGCCGGGGGAATTCTTCACCGATGAATCGTCACGGCTTGAGTTGTTAAAGCCCGTGTTTTATCGCAACAAAGGCGCTTATTTGGTCGGGCGGTTAGTGTCGGATCAGGGGTTGTATCCCATTGTGTTTGCACTGATGCACCGAAAAGACACGGGTGTGGAGTTGGATGCTGTGATTTCTGAGCCTGAAGACGTCAGTGTTGTCTTCAGCTTCACACGCAGTTATTTCATGGTGGATGTTCCGATTCCAAGTGATTTTGTACGGTTTTTACAGACGTTAATGCCTGTGAAGCAGAAGCATGAATTGTATTCGGCCATTGGCTTTTATAAACACGGAAAGACGGAGTTTGTGCGGTTATTTAACCGGCATTTGGTGGAATCGAACGACGAGTTCATGATTGCTCCTGGAATCAAAGGGTTGGTGATGTCGGTGTTTACGCTGCCCTCGTTTGAGATTGTGTTTAAGCTCATTAAAGACAAATTTGGACCGAGTAAGAATGTCACGCGGCAAACTGTCCTTGATAAATATCATTTGGTGAAAGTGCATGATCGGGTGGGCCGAATGGCGGACACTCAGGAATTCTCCAATCTCTCACTCCCACTGGAACGGTTTCATTCAGCGTGTTTGAAAGAGTTACTGGAGCTCTGTGGGAATTCGGTCTCGATTGAAGGGGATCAAGTGGTGATCAAGCATTTGTATACCGAACGCCGAATGACACCCCTGAACATTTACCTCGAAGCCTGTTCAGATGAAGAACGGTTGGCGGCTCTCGATGAATATGGTCAGGCGATTAAGCAACTGGCTGCCGCCAATATTTTCCCAGGTGACATGCTACTGAAGAATTTCGGGGTCACTCGTCATGGTCGTGTGGTGTTTTATGACTATGATGAAATCTCTTATTTGACTGAAGTGAATTTCAGAAAGATTCCAGAGCCTCAGACCTATGAGCAGGAAATGGCCTCTGAACCCTGGTACACCATCGCCGCCGAAGATGTATTTCCGGAAGAGTTTGCGACGTTCCTGTTCCCGTCGGTACAGATTCGAAAAGAGTTTGCTAAGTTGCACGGAGATCTGTTTGAAGCCGACTACTGGAAGGGGCTGCAGCAACGGATTGAAGAGGGTCAGATGATGGAGTTTTTCCCTTATAAAACCGGAACCCATGCACCGGGCTGGTCACTCGTCTGAGGTTTCTTTTTTTGGCCGATGATGCGCATCACCTGGTTGCTTGTGATGGAGGTAAAACTCGTCCCTGAAGGTCGCGACCCACTCCGGTTGATAAATCACCAACAAGGATAAGACGGTGCCTGTGATAAATCCTTCAGGGAAGGTTTGCATCAGTGCATAAGGGAAGTAGAAGTCCAACAGATAGTCAAGCGAGTAGAGGTCTGAGAGCCATAGCAAGGTGGTCACGACTGTGGCTGTGACCATGATGCCAATTGTCGCACCAAAGAATCCACATCCCCACACATAGACGAAAAAGTTTGGCGGTAACAACCGTAATGAGAGTTTCCAGATGAGATAGGTTGTTCCGCCTGGAATGATGAGAACCGCGATTGCAGACGCAGGAATGTCAACGATCTGGCCGACACCGGAGAGGGCGTTAGCAATCATTCCCAAGACCCCGCCGATGAGCATGTACGGAAATCCAAACAGCAATGTCATGAGTGCGGCGCCAAAAATATGGAAGGAGAGTCCAGGCTCAATGCCCGCGTTTAAGCGCCATAATAAGGCGAAAAAAATCAGGCTCGAGGCCCAGGCGCTGACGTCACTGAAACTGCGTAATCGATTCACATCCAGAAGGAAGATCGAGCGGACCAGAAGCGTCCAAAAGAGGATCTGAATCAGCATCCAAAACGGTATTGGCCAGCTTTGGGTCAGGCCTTGCAGCAGCATTACATCTGCTCTGGCGGTTCTAGGGGAAAACGGACTTCACCCTCAGGGATTTCGAGAATCAATGTATCCGCACCGTGTGTCGCGGCATAGCAACACAGTCGAGGAGTCAGCCAACTGGCTTCGTCATCAGACAACCTCAAGAGATTGATGCGCATGTTTCCCTCGTTGCGATGAGGCTCAATCGCAACCAACAGCGTTGGCGTATCGAACCGGAGTGATTCTGCATCTAACGGCATGAGTGTTTTACTGGTGTCGCCCGTCAGTGTCATGGTGCGATGGGGGATCCCTGCGTCGTCAAAGACAGGCCCTTCCGGTAGAAACCCGTGGTTGGCATAAAACCCCATGGCCGTGATCTGCGCACCGAGCGTTGGGGTCTGTCCGGCATCCTGAATGATTTGGATGGCTACACGTAATAACTTACTGCCGATATTCTTGTGTCGAACGCTGGGTAGTACGGCCATTCGTCCAATTTTTTGCCGATCCAGTATGCGTGCGCAACCGACCGCGGTGCCGTCGCGCTCTGCAAGAAGGTGGATTGCATCGCGATCGGCAGGGTCCCACTCGTCGGCAGGATCAATGCCTTGTTCTTCGATAAATACTTGGGTGCGGATTGATTGCAGCGCATCCTGAGCTTGAGCCCAGCTCACTTCACGAACCGTCGTCCTCGGTCGGTAGGAGCGATTCTGTTCGGATGAGTTCGATGATGGTGTCGAGCCAGAGGTTTTGAAGCTTCCTGATGTCAGCCGATTGAACAGTGCGCGTATTGGCCAAGTGAAGCAGTTCAGAAGGGGTTTGATCACCGATCCGTTCTCCATTGATGTAAAGCGTTTGATTGACATAGGCCATCCGGCAGCCGGGATCGAGCTCCCATTGTGTCACCGATTCGATTTGTTGGTCGATGTCTTCATCACTGATTTCGTGATGGCTATCGAGGTCCAAATAAGGTGTCGTCACGCGAGTTGCCAGCAGGTGTTCGAGGACTTCGGGTTGCTCGAGATAGCGAATGATGGCTGCTTTGGCTTCGAGTAGGTCGCTGGCCAGAATTTCAGCGGGCTGTCCGTGGTACTGCCGCCCGGCATCGTTAAACCGCGGGATGTTGGATTGACGATCGAGCGTTTCCAGGGCCCCCTCGAGCAATGCGCCGGCATCGGGAGCACGAAATCCGATCGATAATGTCATGCAGTCTGGATCGAGGCTGACACCGTGGTGAATCATTTTTGGAGGTAAATACAAGACGTCACCGGGATGTGCAGTCCAGCTCGTCCAGGGGCCAAGCGGCTCGACTAACGCGATGGGTTGGCCGGATACTGTTGGTGTCTCGACTGTTGCTTCAGGGCCAATTTCCCATGTTCGGCGTCCATTTAACTGGATTAAAAACACGCTGAACTCATCGCAATGCCGACCGACGCTACCGCCGACTGAGGCCCATGAAAGCATACAGTCCTCGAATCGCCAATGAGGAAGCCAGTGAATCGATTTGCGGATCTGATCGTACTCGGGGAAGAGGTGTTCAAGTGCGTGAATCAGAACAGACCAAGGCTTTTTGGGGGGATGAAAGCGATCAAATGGCCCCTGGTCGAGGGTAAATGTTTGACCTTCAGTTCCGGTCAGTAATCGACTTGGCATATCGGTTTCTGTGAGGATCTGCACCAGTGTGTCGGTCTCTGGAACCAATCCGCTGGTATCGACAGCTTGTTCAAGAATGACAGGTGCTTGCTGCCAGAAGCGAGCCAGGGTCTGGCCGTCGTTTAAGGACACACCCTGTAATCGCTCCACGCTCATACGGCGCGTGCCTGAGCCTCAGCTGTGCCTGTATAGCTTAACGGTGTCATCTCTAGAAGGGCTTGTTTGGCCTCGTCGGGGATCTCCAATTGGCTGATAAACGCACGCAAGGACTCTTCATCGATGGGCTTGCCTCGCGTCAGCTCCTTGAGTTGTTCGTAAGGTTGTTCGATGCCATAGCGCCGCATGACGGTCTGTACAGGCTCTGCCAGAACTTCCCAGCGTTTGGCCAAATCGTCGGTGATGACAGCCAGATTGATCTCGAGTTTGCTCAAGCCTTTGAGTGAGGATTCATAAGCGATTAATGCATGCGCCGCGCCAACCCCGACATTGCGGAGGACCGTTGAGTCGGTCAAATCCCGCTGCCAGCGAGACACGGGCAGTTTGGCGGATAGATGTTCAAGCACCGCGTTGGCAAGCCCCAGATTTCCCTCGGAGTTTTCAAAATCAATCGGATTGACTTTGTGTGGCATGGTTGACGAGCCGACTTCACCAGCGACAGTTTTCTGCTTGAAATAATCCAGTGAAATGTAGCTCCACAGATCGCGATTGAGATCCATCAAAATGGTGTTGAATCGCTTCAGTGCATCGAAGTACTCAGCGATGCAATCGTGTGGCTCGATTTGTGTGGTGTAGGGATTGAACGTGAGTCCGAGGTTTGTGATGACGCTTTCGGCATGAGCCGCCCAGTCAACATCGGGATAGGCTGACAGATGCGCGTTGTAGTTCCCAACGGCACCATTGAGCTTACCCAACAACTGCACTGCTTCGAACTGAGTTAGTTGCCGTTCCATGCGGGCAACCACGTTCGCCAGTTCTTTCCCAACGGTGGTTGGTGATGCACTTTGTCCATGGGTTCGAGAGAGCATTGGGTGAGGCGCCCACTCATTGGCCTTGGATCGCAACAAATCGATGATTTGACGCATTGTTGGTTGAAGCACGTCGTCTCGCATGCGGGTGAGCATTAAGCTATAGGAGAGATTGTTAATGTCTTCACTGGTGCAGGCGAAGTGAACGAACTCCGAAATCGAACGGAGTTCTGGATTGTTGTCGAACTGTTCTTTGATGAAGTACTCAATGGCTTTGACATCATGATTGGTGGTGCGTTCGATCGCTTTGACGCGTTGCCCATCGTCTTCTGAGAAATCGGTGACGATGGCATCGATTTCAGCAATCGCTTGTTCAGACAAGGGTGCGACTTCGTCAATCTGTGGATGGCTCGCCAGTGATTTGATCCAGGCCAGTTCCACTTCGACGCGAGCACGCATCAATCCGAATTCACTGGCGATTGGACGCAGCGCGTCAACTTTGGATGCGTAACGCCCATCAATTGGCGAAATCGCGGTCAGCGTTGATAAATTCATGATGTTCCTATAAACCGATTGATTCCAATTCCTTGAATACGCGGCCTCGCTGAAATAATAGCGACAGTCGTCCACCACCGAGCTGTCGATACAGCATGGCCGCGCGGATACCGCTTAAGAGGAGTGCTCGTACTCTAGCAGGATTGTTACCCTGTTGCAGGTGCCGGCCGTGGTTTCCGGTCACCATAATACGGAATGTGAGGGTTGAGACAGTTTCTTGATAGGCGGTATTCAGTGTCTCAATCACAGACTCGTGCGTTGGTCCGAGTTGTTCGGCCTTTTGGACGGCCACTTCAAGATGTCCGCTGAGTTGATCAAGTAATTGCGGTTGCTTGGAAAGCTGTCGTTCGACTTGCATGAGGCTGATGAAATACCGGATGGCCTCCGGGTATTTTCGATTGCCGCCGCGCCCCAGCATTTCTCGAAGCATTTTGGCTCCAGGTCTCAATCCATCGATGCTCCCGCCGTAGACATCAAGCGGGGTTTCGGGATTCAAGCTAAGTGTGCTCTGCATGAGTAGCTCAAACTCATCGTGAGGGACTAAACCGGTGTTCGCGAGTCGATCGACTTGGTGGGCAGCCAGTGCGAGTGCACACAGTGGATACAGGCGGTTTGGATTACTCATGCAAGGGCTTCCTCAATCACGGCGCCGCCGAGACAAGCTTCACCGTCGTAGATCACGACCGATTGGCCGGGCGTAATGGCTCGTTCGGGTTGGTCAAATGTTATGTGAAGATCGTCGCCACGCATTTCAATTGCACAAGGCGCATCCGGCGCCCTGTAACGGACTTTTGCCGTGTAGCGTCCAGGAAGACTCGGTGGCTTGCCAATCCAGTTGATTTGGCGGGCTAACAGTCCTTTGGCGAAGAGTTTGGGGTGATCAGTGCCTTGCACCACGACAAGCGCATTGGTCTTGAGCTGTTTGTCAGCAACAAACCAGGGCGCGTCGGAATGGTGTTTGAGCCCACCGATACCAAGACCCTGACGTTGCCCCAAGGTGTAAAACATCAGCCCTTGATGTTCTCCAATGACCTCGCCGTCATCCGTGATGATGGGCCCTGGAGCGGGCTTGACGTAGGTTTTGAGAAAGTCGCTGAAGCGACGCTCACCAATAAAGCAGATTCCAGTAGAATCTTTTTTACGAGCGGTGATAAACCCCTGAGCTTCGGCAATATCGCGCACTTTCGGTTTGAGCAAATCACCGACCGGGAACAGCGAGGATTTGACCTGCTCTTCGGTGAGAGCCCAGAGAAAATAGCTTTGATCTTTATTTCGATCGAGACCTCGATGCAGAGGGTTTTCGCTGGCGACACGACGGACGTAGTGCCCGGTGGCGATGAGATCTGCACCGAGCTCTCGGGCATAATCAAGAAACGCGCGAAACTTGATTTCTCGGTTACAGAGGATGTCTGGGTTTGGGGTTCTTCCTGCCTTGACTTCGGAGAGAAAATTTTCGAACACATCATCCCAATATTCCGCGGCAAAATTGACCCGATGAAGGGGGATTTCTAAGGTATTGGCGACTTGTTCAGCATCTCTGAGATCTGCAATGGCGGTGCAGTATTCCGTGCCATCGTCTTCATCCCAGTTTTTCATGAACATGCCGCTGACGGCATAGCCCTGTTCTTTAAGGAGATAGGCGGTCACTGAGGAATCAACGCCGCCTGACATGCCGACGATGACTTGAGTGTCTTTGTTTTGCATGGGCGGATTCTACCCGAGTTGTATCCATCACTCGATACTCGCCTGGGGATAAATCACCCAAAGAGTATTCACCGACGGCGCTTCTTACCAAACGCAGAGTGGGAAATCCGGTCTCGGCGGTCATGCGACGTACTTGCCGATTACGGCCTTCATCGAGCGTGATTTCAATCCAACTGGTTGGAATATGTTGACGAAAACGGACCGGTGGGTCGCGCGGCGGGACTTCGGGGGGATTGATGATTTGACAATGAATGGCTCGCGCTGGACCGTCCTTTAAGAGAACACCGTCGGTGAGCCTCCGGCAAGCCTCTTCAGTGATTGCACCATCGACTTGCACCCAGTAGGTTTTCTGTTTCCCATGTTTGGGGTTGGCAATGTGATCTTGTAGGCGCCCATCGTCAGTCAGGATCAACAGTCCCTCTGAGTCTTTATCGAGACGTCCTGCGGCATAGATATTGGGAATATCGAGGTAGTCTTTGAGCGTCACTTCATCGCCTGTGAATTGACAGAGGACTCCGTAGGGTTTGTAAAAAAGAACGAGCATACCTATCCCAAAGAACAAGACAATTTCTGAAGTGGTCGGACCAAAACGGTGGTAATATCCGCACCCGCAATACCAACGTGATACAGCACAACAGGAGAAAAGGATGGGCTACCAACACATCCAAGTGCCGACGTCAGGCGAAAAAATCACTGTGAACCAGGATGGATCGCTCAACGTCCCCAATAACCCAATCATTCCCTTCATTGAAGGCGATGGTATCGGAGTCGATATCACTCCGCCAATGATTGATGTTGTCAACGCTGCGGTTGAGAAGGCCTACGGCGGTGCCAAGTCAATTTCATGGATGGAAGTGTTTTGTGGTGAAAAATCTGTCGCCACCTATGGTGCCGACGAGTGGCTTCCAGAGGAAACACTCGATGCATTTAAAGAATATAAAGTGGGGATCAAAGGCCCTCTGACGACGCCTGTGGGTGGTGGTATTCGTTCGTTGAACGTTGCTCTTCGTCAGCAGTTGGATTTGTACCTCTGTTTGCGTCCAGTGCGTTATTTTACCGGCGTACCAAGTCCAGTCAAAGAACCTGAAAAGACTAACATGGTGATTTTCCGTGAGAACTCGGAAGACATCTATGCCGGCGTCGAGTATCAGGCCGGAACACCGGAAGCGGATAAGCTGATCGATATCCTGCGGAACGAGTTTGGTGTCACCAAGATTCGTTTCCCAGAGAACTGTGGAATTGGTATCAAGCCAGTTTCTGAAGAAGGGACCAAGCGCTTGGTTCGTAAGACCTTCCAGTATGCGATTGATAATGATTTACCGAGTGTGACCCTAGTCCACAAAGGGAACATCATGAAGTTCACTGAAGGTGCCTTTAAGGACTGGGGTTATGAACTGGCTCGGGAAGAGTTCGGTGCCACGCTATTGGATGGTGGTCCTTGGTGTGTGATCGAGAACCCCAAAACAGGCAATGACATTGTAGTCAAAGATGTGATCGCCGATGCCATGTTGCAACAGATTCTGCTACGTCCTGCAGAATATAGCGCGATTGCGACCCTGAACTTAAACGGTGATTACCTATCAGACGCTCTGGCTGCTCAGGTGGGTGGTATCGGGATTGCTCCCGGCGCAAACATCGGTGCTGAAGTCGCCATCTTTGAAGCAACTCACGGCACGGCGCCAAAATATGCTGGTCAGGATAAAGTGAACCCAGGGTCATTGATTTTGTCGGCAGAAATGATGCTGCGTCATTTGGGGTGGTTCGAGGCTGCCGATCTGATCATTGAAGGCATGGAAGGTGCGATTAAGTCGAAGAAAGTCACTTATGACTTTGAACGCCTGATGGGCGATGCGACGCTGGTCTCCTGTTCTGAGTTTGGTCAGGAAATGATCAAAAACATGTAATCAGGATCAGCCTGAAAAAAACCCCGGCAGCTCAAGCTTCCGGGGTTTTTTTGTCTCTGGCCGATGCTAAACCGGGAAAGTTTCGGTCACTAGCCCTTCTCGTCGTGCCCAACTGTAATCAAAGGCTTCTGATGTGGGTCCGTATTCCCAGAGCATGTGTAGCCGGTCAATCGCTTCATCCCAGGTTGGATAGGGAGCGTTGTTGGCCAACCAAACGACCGACAGTGGTTTTCCAACATGTGTAAACCAATGATCGCGCGCCACCATGATGGCGCGATGGGATTGGCTGAAAACAAAGCCATATAACGCATCAAGACTCTGCCAGGCGGATAAATTGACGATAAAATCGGTGCCCAGACGATGGGCAAGCGTTGGATCGTCTTCGTCGGTTTCCCGCCAGATAAACCCTGGAGATGCTTCAGCGAGCTGCTGGATATGCGGGACTGCTTGAAAAAACGAGTGCATCTCAGGTGCGTGTTTGTCGTATTTCATTTGCGCGACATTGCATTGATAAATCATCGATCGCATGACCTTATTCGTGTGAAGAGGTTTGGCATTAAAATTTCCGATGAGTTTCTCTTTACTCGGACCATTTTGTCCCCATAAAGTCACTGTGTAACAAAGGACGTTTCGATTCAATGAGTGAACCTGACATCCCAGGCTTTGATCCAGACGAGGATTATGGCGTCGCCGTTGCGAAGCCTGAGCTGAAAAAGCCGCCGATGTATAAAGTCATTATGCTCAATGACGATTTTACGCCAATGGAATTCGTGATTCATGTTTTGGAGTTATTCTTTAATATGGATCAGGAGCAGGCGACGCAAATCATGCTGACTGTGCATACCAAAGGGGCTGCTGTGTGTGGGGTGTACCCGAAAGACATAGCAGAAACCAAAGCGGAGCATGTTGTCGAGTATGCGAAAGAAAATCAGCATCCTCTCATGTGTCAAGTCGACATCGCCGAGGATTGATAAGGAGAACTGTATGTTGAGTCGCGATCTTGAAGTCACCCTCAATAGTGCTTTTAAACGCGCCAGAGAGCTCCGTCATGAGTACATGACAGTTGAGCATCTGTTGCTGGGTTTATTGGACAATGCCTCAGCTGTGCAGGTTCTCAATGCCTGTGGATCTGATCTATCCAAACTACGGGAAGAGCTTGAGCAGTTTGTCACGCAAACCACTCCGGCGCTGCCAGAAGAGTCAGAGCGTGATACCCAACCGACGCTGGGATTCCAGCGGGTCTTACAGCGCGCGGTCTTCCATGTACAGTCTTCTGGTAAACAAGAAGTCACAGGCGCCAACGTGCTCGTTGCGATTTTCTCAGAGCAAGAGTCGCAGGCTGTGTATTTCTTAAAACAACAGGAAATCGCTCGGATTGATGTGGTCAACTACATCAGCCATGGGATCGCCAAGTCAGAAGACACAGGCGCTGATGGAGAATCTGAGACAGATGCCCAATCCAATCAAAATGCCTCGAATGAAGAGCGGACGTCCAACTTGGATGGGTATTGCACTAACTTGAATAAAGAAGTGAAGAAAGGTCGTATCGATCCATTGATTGGTCGTGATGAGGAGCTGTCCCGTGTGATTCAGACCTTGTCCCGTCGACGGAAGAACAATCCATTGCTCGTCGGTGAAGCGGGTGTCGGTAAGACTGCGATTGCCGAAGGACTCGCCTACCGGATTGAGGAAGGTCAAGTACCGGATGTGATCGCGGATGCTGTGGTCTATTCATTGGATTTGGGTTCATTACTGGCTGGAACCAAGTATCGGGGTGATTTTGAAAAACGCTTGAAGGCGTTGCTTGGCGAGCTCGAAAAAGAGAAGCATTCGATTCTGTTTATCGACGAGATTCATACCATCATCGGCGCTGGAGCCGCATCCGGCGGTGTCATGGATGCATCGAATCTCTTGAAACCTCTGCTGTCCTCTGGGCAGTTGAAGTGCATTGGTTCGACCACCTTCCAGGAATTCAGGGGAATTTTTGAAAAAGATCGGGCGTTGGCACGTCGCTTCCAGAAAGTCGATGTGCTTGAGCCGTCGATCGAAGACACGATCAAGATTTTAAATGGGCTGAAGTCACGGTTTGAAGAACATCATGAACTGCGATACACGAAGGCTGCCTTGACCTCTGCGGTTGAATTATCCGCAAAATATATGAGTGACCGCCATCTACCGGATAAAGCGATTGATATCATTGATGAAGCAGGTGCAATGCAGCGTTTGATGCCACCGTCACGACGGAAAAAAGTCATCGGAGTGCCTGAGATCGAAGCAGTTGTTGCGAATATTGCGCGGATTCCCCCGAAGCAGATCTCTAAATCAGATTCTGAAGTGCTCGAGAATCTCGAGCGTGATCTGAAGCTGACGGTCTTTGGTCAAAATGAAGCCATTGAGCGCATGAGTTCAGCCATCAAATTGTCGCGTGCCGGTTTGAAGCAAGAAGGTAAGCCAGTTGGTTGCTTCTTGTTTGCGGGTCCGACTGGAGTGGGTAAAACCGAAGTCAGTCGGCAATTGGCTCGCACACTTGGAATCGAGTTGGTGCGGTTTGATATGTCCGAGTACATGGAACGCCATACGGTCAGTCGATTGATTGGTGCGCCACCGGGCTATGTTGGATTTGACCAGGGTGGATTACTGACGGAAGCAATCACTAAAAATCCGCATTGTGTGTTGTTGCTGGACGAAGTCGAAAAAGCGCATCCTGACGTATTCAATCTGCTGCTGCAGGTGATGGACCATGGAACTTTAACCGATAATAACGGTCGAAAGGCTGATTTCCGCCATGTGGTGTTGATTATGACCACCAACGCCGGAGCTGAGAGCTTGTCGAAGCGAAGTATCGGGTTTAATGAACAGGATCAAACGACCGATGCGATGGAAGCGATCAAACGGCTGTTTACACCGGAATTCCGGAATCGCTTGGATTCGATCGTTCAGTTCGGCGCCTTACCTGAGGATGTGATTGAGCAGGTCGTCCATAAGTTCATTGCTGAACTCCAGGCGCAGTTGGATGACCGTAAGGTCTCGATTGAGTTGGATGAGTCTGCGATGCGCTGGCTTGCCAAGCGTGGCTATGACAAGACCATGGGCGCTCGACCGATGGCGCGCTTGATTCAGGAGGCGATCAAACGCCCACTGGCTGATGCGATCTTGTTTGGCAACTTGTCAGGTGGCGGCAGTGTACTTGTGACAGTCGATTCAAATGACGAGCTCGCGTTCGAGATGACGCCTCGTGAAGTGAAGTCGAAAGAAACAGCCTAAGATTCGGTCATCCCGGTGATCCCGGGATGGCAAAAGATTAGCGCGCTCGGAACGTGATCCGGCCTTTGCTGAGGTCGTACGGAGTTAGTTCGACTGTCACACGGTCACCGGTCAGGATTCGGATATAGTGCTTGCGCATCTTTCCAGAAATATGGGCGGTCACCACATGACCGTTGTCGAGTTCGACACGGAACATGGTGTTTGGCAACGTATCAACAATCGTGCCTTCCATTTCAATTGAATCTTCTTTTGCCATTTGGCTCCCTTCGGGCGTAATGAAAGGCGCGATTATGCCCGCTTACTCCGCGCGAATCCACCTACTGTTGATCAGCATCTCAATTGGACGGTATTCAGTTTTGTAGGCCATTTTTTGAGAATCGCGAATCCAATAGCCTAAATACAGGTAGGTGAGATCGAGTCCGCGGGCGATTTCAATCAATTGTAGGATCATCAAACGTCCGAGGCTTCGGGAGTCAAAGGCCGGATCAGGATCGAAAAACGTGTAAATGGCTGACAGGCCGCTTCCAGGAATTTCATCAAATAGGGTGACTGCAATCAGCTGTTGCCCGATTCGAGCTTCTAAAAAAAATGCGTGAGCATGATTGGAGGCGAGAAAGGATTCATATTGCGCAGGCGAGGGCGGGTACATATCGCCATCTGCGTGACGAACTTCGATGTAGCGCCGATACAGTTCATAATGGTCTTCATCGAGAATTGGTGATCGCGCATTGAAGGTGACATCTTGATTCTGTTTTCGGGTTCTGATCTGGCGGCGTTTTGGTCGAAAGCTCGCAATCGGGACACGAACAGAAATGCAGGCCGAGCATTGACTGCAATGCGGCCTGTAGATGTAGCGACCAGAACGACGAAATCCAGACTCTGCAAGTTTCACCACTTGCTCGGCGCTTAATGGTGTATTGGGCTCGACAAACAGCGTCGTCGCTTCTTGTCCGTCGAGATAGCTGCAGGGATGAGGAGCTGTCGCAAAAAACTTTAGTGCTTCAAAACCACTCATAACATTAGTTCACCAATCCTCTCGATAAAAGTCTCGCGACTGATGAGGCTAGCACCGAGTGACTGAAGATGCGATGTCGGGACCTGGCAATCAATGAGTTCAATTTGATGTCGATCAGCTTCTTGGCAAAGAGAAGCAAGTGCTGCTTTTGACGCATCAGGCACCAGCGACACCATGGATTCTCCAAACAGCACTCGACCAATCCGAACGCCATAGAGGCCGCCAACCAGATTGCCATTGAGATAGGTTTCAAATGAGACCGCGATACCTTCTTCGTGAAGTGCGACATACGCATCAATCATCTCTTCGGAAATCCAGGTTCCTTCTCGGTCCTGTCGTGTTGAGGAACACAGACACATGATGTCCCGAAATCGTTGATTGGTGCGGATTTCAAATCCCTGTTTTTTGATGGACTGCTTGAGGCTGCGCCTCAATTTGAAGGCGACAGGCTCGAGGACCAATCGTGGATCAGGGCTCCACCAAAGGATAGGTTCTCCTTCTGAAAACCACGGAAAAATCCCACGACTGTAGGCAAGTTTGAGTCGCTCGGGTGACAGGTCGCCACCGGCACACAACAACCCGTTTGGGTCGTCGAGTGCTTCAGAAACGTCTGGAAAATCCAGAAGCTGTGGGGGAATCCAGGGAATCAGTGTCCTGACTCGTCGAGGAAGCGTTCCGCATCGAGTGCCGCCATGCATCCAAAGCCAGCTGATGTGATGGCTTGTCGGTAGATATGGTCGGCCACGTCGCCCGCGGCGAAAACACCGGGAATGGAGGTTTCTGTGGCAAATCCTTCAAGCCCCGATTGAACGATCAAATAGCCGCCATTCATTTTCAGTTGTCCGGCGAACAAGTCAGTGTTGGGCTTGTGTCCAATGGCGATGAACACGCCATGCACATCGATTTGTTGAGTGGAATCATCTGCAGTCGATCGGAGGCGAAGACCAGTCACACCAGCATCATCGCCTAAGACTTCATCCAGTTGATGGTTCCAGATCACTTCAATGTTGTCTTTGGCCAGTAATCGGTCTTGCAAGATTTTTTCAGCGCGAAGTGAATCGCGTCGATGGATCAGCTTGACAGATTCCGCCAGATTCGAGAGGTACAGCGCCTCTTCAACAGCGGTGTTCCCGCCGCCCACAACGGCGACAGAGCGACCCCGGTAGAAGAACCCATCACAGGTCGCGCAAGCGGATACGCCGCGCCCTTTAAATGCATCTTCCGAGTCGAGTCCTAAGTACTGTGCGCTGGCACCGGTCGCAATGATAAGTGCATCACAGGTGTAGGTTGCCTGGTCACCGATCAGCTCGAAGGGTTGTTGCGTTAATTTGGCGGTATGGATGTGATCATTGATGACCTCAGTATCAAATCGTTCTGCATGCTCTTGCATATCCATCATCAACTGAGGCCCTTGGAGATCGGCAACTCCACCTGGCCAGTTCTCGACCTCCGTGGTGGTTGTCAGTTGGCCTCCGACCTGTGTTCCCGTGACCACGACAGGTGATAATCCTGCGCGTGCGGCATAAACAGCGGCTGTCCACCCGGCTGGACCTGAACCAAGAATGATGAGTTGATGATGCACGATTGATCTGTCCTTCTCTGTTAAACTGCGACTATGTCGTTTCAGGCGTATAGATTAAAGGTCATAAGTCCATCCTCCAAGGAGTTCGGTTGAACGAATCCACAGCACAGCTTTGGTATACGCGCTTAATCCGTGAAGTTACTTGGCTTTTCGGCGTTGCGTTGTCGATTTTTATTTTTTTAGCGCTGCTATCTTTTGATCTGGAAGATCCCGGTTGGTCCTACCAAGGTGCCGTAGGAGACGTCCACAATGCCATCGGTCCGGTCGGAGCATTTGTCTCTGATTGGCTTTTGTCGTGGTTTGGCTATGCTGCCTTCCTGGTGGCGTGGTTACCAATGATACTGGTGCGCTGGGTGGTTCGTGGAACTCCCGATGGTCGCATCTGGATTGCCAGAGCTGTCGGATTGATGCTGTTGATTCCAGGGCTTTGCATTGTTCTCGGTCTGCATGTCGGATCAGGCTCGGATTGGCTACCGATTGGGACGACCGGGGGTGGGATTTTAGGCGGCGTATTGAATCAAGGCTTAGTTGGTGACTTTGGGCCAACGGGAACTGCTTTGGGTGGGCTCTTATTGAGTTTGATTGGATTGACCGTCGTCTTTTCCTTGTCTTGGCCAGATGTGCTGGCAACAGTGGGATATGTGATGGTTGAGGCAGGACGCTCGCTTTCAGGAATGCTGACAGGAAAAAGCCAGCCGTCGCAGTTGAGTATTGAGAGTCGTCGATCGTGGCTGGGTCGTCTCTTGGCACCAATGAATCGAGCCATGTTACCAAAGAGCGTGCGGAATACTTTGACCAAGGTAGCGCCTCGCCCTCCTGAAGCCGATGTGGCGCAGATCGAGGCTGAGTTGTTGGGTCTGAAAGCCACCCGTGATATTTACCGGCCGGAACCAACGAAGCCGTCAGTTCCAAGTCATGAACCTGAAGTGGACAATGGGCCTCATTTGGATCTTTCTGCCTTAGATCAGATCGATGGTGGACGTCGTGATCCGGTATTTGGTGCAGACGCCTCCCCTGAATTAGTGGAACGAAACATTACTATCGCGCCTTTGAATGAAGCGCAGAGTTTGCTGGACGACGATGAGCCAACGACTGCAGGGGTTAAGCCAGTCGCTCAACGTCGCAAATCGTCTCAAGGTGCGATGTCCTTGCCCGATTTGTCATTGCTGGATCCCGCGGAACCACCGTCTGATAAGGGTTTTTCTCAAGACGAATTGACTGAAATGGGCGACTTATTGGTTCGCCGCTTGGGCGAATTTGGAGTCGAGGCCCAAATTGTCGCGATTAATCCTGGTCCGGTCGTGACGCGTTTTGAGATTGATCCGGCTCCCGGCGTGAAAGTCTCTCGGATTACCAATCTGGCCAAAGACTTGGCGCGTAGCTTGGCTGTTATTAGTGTTCGCGTGGTGGAAGTGATTCCCGGTAAAAGTACTGTGGGTATCGAGATCCCCAATCAACATCGTGAAATGGTGCGGTTATCACAGATTTTGGGGAGTGACGCCTACACCAAAGACCCATCGGTCTTATCGCTGGCACTTGGGCATGATATTTCAGGTCAGTCAGTGTGCGCGAACCTTGCAAAAATGCCGCATTTACTGGTTGCAGGAACCACCGGTTCTGGGAAGTCGGTCGGCGTCAACGCGATGATTTTATCCATGTTGTATAAAGCCCGTCCGGATGATCTTCGGTTGATTTTGGTTGATCCAAAAATGCTAGAACTCTCGATTTATGAAGGGATCCCGCATTTGCTAGCACCTGTGGTGACTGATATGAAGGATGCCGCCAACGCACTGCGTTGGTGTGTGGCTGAAATGGAGCGCCGTTACAAGCTCATGGCCGCTCTCGGGGTTCGGAATTTGGAGGGCTATAACCAAAAAGTCCGCGAGCATGACGATCGGGGAGAGCCCATCGCTGATCCAACATTTGTCCCATCCGGATTTGATCCAGACGAAACAGCTCCAGCCTTAAAACCGATGCCTTTTATTGTGGTGGTGATCGATGAATTTGCTGACATGATGATGATTGTCGGTAAAAAAGTGGATCAGTTGATTGCGCGTTTGGCTCAGAAGGCACGCGCGGCTGGGATTCATTTGATTTTAGCGACACAACGACCATCAGTGGATGTGATTACCGGGTTGATCAAAGCGAACGTTCCGAGTCGGATTAGTTTCCAGGTGAGCTCGAAAATCGATTCGCGAACAGTGCTTGATCAGGGTGGGGCCGAACAGTTATTGGGGCATGGTGATATGTTGTATTTACCAGCCGGCAAGCCTGTTCCTGTGCGAGTGCATGGTGCCTTTGTCGATGACCATGAAGTCCATAATGTGGTGAACTATTGGAAACTCCAGGGACAACCTGCCTATGAAGAAGCGATTTTGAATGCGCAGTCTGGCGGTGACGGCGACGCACAAGGATCGCTCTTAGATGGCGATGATGAAGCTGATCCCCTCTACGATGAGGCGGTTGCCTTTGTGACCGAGACTCGTCGCGCATCGATTTCAGCTGTACAGCGGAAGCTCAAAATCGGTTACAACCGAGCTGCTCGCATGATCGAAGCCATGGAAGCCGCGGGTGTGGTGAGTGAGATGGGCTCCAATGGTTCCCGTGAAGTCTTGGCTCCGGGACCTCGCTGATGCGCTATCTCATGATGCTCTTGATCCTTTGTGGATCGGTCGCCGTCTCTGCATCACCGATTGAGAGTTTGTCGCGATTACTGGAACCTTACCGAACATTTTCAGCTGATTTTACGCAAAGGACGCTGGATCACGACAACACCCCGATCAGCCAAATGACCGGTCAATTAGCGATTGCGTCAGCCTCAGTCTTTTACTGGAAAACTGATCCACCGTTCGCGCAGAGCGTGATTGCTGATGGAGAGGTGCTTTGGGTGTTTGATGAGGATTTATATCAAGTGCAGGTACGTCCGCTTGACGATGCTTTGGCGGCTTCTCCAGCTGCGATTTTGAGTGGTGATATCGAGATGCTTGCTTCGCGCTTTCAGGTGACTGAAGAGCGTTCGGGAACAATGGCAATCTACCAGCTCGAGCCACAAGCGACTGACGAGGTGACTCGAGCAGTCATTCTCCGATTTGACGGCAGTCGTCTGATGGATCTGTCGATTGAAGATGCCTTGGGCAATCGCTCCCAAGTGACATTGACTGCTGTGTTTCGTGGACAGCCGAATCCTGAATTGTTTGAGTTTACGCCACCCGAAGGTGTTGATGTGATCTATGCCTTGGGTCAGAAGCGATGATCTGGTTGTCGATTGCCGCAGGCGGCGCTTTGGGTGCAGTTTCTCGCTATGGAGTGACCTTGGGGGTGGCTCGTTTAGGTGCGAGTGGATTTCCTTATGCGACGCTTTTAGTGAATGTGTTGGGGAGTTTTTGCATCGGTATTGTTGTGGCCTGGTTGGGCGGTCGAGCAGACATCAATCAGGCGTTGCGGCCCATGATTCAGGTTGGATTTTTAGGTGCGTTCACCACGTTTTCCGCCTTTAGTCTGGATGCATTACTGTTGTTCGAACAGGGCCGGTTGGCGCAGGCTGGCCTCTATATCCTGGTAAGCGTTCTGGTATGCTTAGCCGCTTGTTTTATTGGTTTGCTCGCTGGCCGTTCGCTCGGTTTTTAAGGAATACACAGTCTCATGCTTGATCCCAAACTTCTCCGTAATGATCTTGACCTCGTGGTCACTCAACTCGCACGTAAGGGTGTCGAGTTTGATGTGTCGGCCTATCAAGCGTTGGAAGCCAAACGGAAATCGTTACAGCTTGAGACCGAATCGCTGCAAAACCAGCGAAAAGACGGATCAAAGTCAGTCGGTCTATTGATGAAAGAGGGTCAAAAAGAGGCAGCTGAAGCGCTGAAAGTGGAAATTTCTGGCATTGGGGATCAGTTGGCAGCGATTGAGGCGCAGTTTCATGAAGTGCAATCGGAGCTTGATCGCATCTTGATGGAAACCCCGAACCTTCCAGACGCGAGTGTGCCTGAGGGTGCCGATGAGAAAGCAAACGTCGAGGTCGCTTTGGTGGGAGACAAACCTGCCTTTGATTTTGCAGTGCGTGATCATATTGAACTTGGCGAATTGTTTGCCGGGTTGGACTTTGATCGGGCAGCACGGCTTTCAGGTAGTCGCTTTGTGACGATGCATGGCGCTTTTGCGAAGCTGCATCGGGCGTTGATTCAGTACATGCTAGATTTGCATACCGAGCACCATGGGTATTCTGAAACCTATGTGCCGCTGTTGGTTGATGGCGATATTTTGGAAGGCACTGGTCAATTACCCAAATTTAAAGATGACTTATTTCGGATCGCGCCTGACGATGGTGGTGGCAGAGAGCGTTATTTAATCCCAACCGCTGAGGTGCCTTTGACGAATTTGGTCAGAGATAGCATTGTGGATTTAGCCTCGTTGCCACAACAGTTTGTGGCTCATACACCATGCTTTCGAGCTGAAGCTGGATCCTATGGTCGCGACGTTCGTGGGATGTTCCGTCAGCATCAGTTCGATAAGGTTGAACTGGTGTGGATTACCCATCCCGAGAAGAGTTGGGATGCGTTAGAGTCGCTTCGTGGCCATGCTGAAGCGATCCTTACCGGATTGGGATTGCATTATCGCGTCGTGAATCTCTGTGGTGGTGATCTTGGGTTTTCTGCGGCGAAAACCTATGACCTTGAGGTGTGGTTACCAGGCCAAGATCAATTCCGTGAGATCAGTTCGTGTTCCAATTGCTTAGATTTTCAGTCGCGTCGAATGCAGGCTCGATTCAGAAATGAACAGGGAAAACCTGAGCTCGTGCATACCTTGAATGGTTCCGGTGTGGCGATCGGTCGATGTTTGATTGCCGTGCTTGAGAATTACCAAAATGAAGACGGCTCGATCACTGTTCCTGAGGTGTTACAGCCATATATCAAAGCGGATCGCTTACAACCTTAAGCTAGAGACACTTGGTTGCTTTAGGTAAGCCAGATACGCGAGCTAGTTGTTTGGCTGGGCTAACTGGAAATAGCTTGTGTAGATAGATGCTATTGCCTTTGTCAGGGCCTGATTCGAGTTGAATCCACTTCACCAGCGGCCGCATCGCTGGCGCATGATCAAATTCTTGGTAGTACCGACGTACCAATTCGATCAACTCCCAGTGATCTTGAGTGAGTTGAATGGATTCGAGAGCGGCGAGTTCGTGGGCGACAGACTTGTTCCAGTCGTCGAGGACGCTGAGATAGCCGTCGGAATCCAAGTTCAGCCCCATCTCAACTCCACGTTCGACAGGGCGAGACTTCGAGCGCGTCAAGCCACTGATCCATCGACAGTGTGGTGTAATTCCCCGAGGGTACAAAAGCCGCGTCATCTTCGAAGATGGCAACAGGGGAGGATGTTTGCGGGATGCGATGCAACGCTTGAAGCGCTTTGCCGGCAAGCACCACCTGATCATCGGCTCGGATCCATTCCAGTGCATCGGTGAGTGCGTTTTCAGACGTGATCAAGTGAATCATCAGGCCTCCAGGATGACGTCGGCGGAGGCTAGGCATTGGCTGATCGTGTCACGGCTTGCCAAGTAACCAGGAAACTGATCATGCAAACGGAGCCCACGTTGCTCACAGCTGGTTTGATCGACATAAATACTCTCAATGTCGTAGAGCGGTAGACTCTTGAGCTTACCACTCAAGGCGAGAGGGCTAGCGTCAGGCATTGCAGGGAGGCTTGCCCAGAGCACTCCGGAATCTTGTAATACGACCGATACTGGACATTCAAACGTCGCGAGAACCAACGCCATATCGACCATTTCACGCGCGCCAAGTGCTGCAGTCGGCCCGGATCGAATGACTAGGGTGACCGTTTTCATCGAAATTGAACCACGCGATCAGCGGCTTGAAGTTGTTCAGTCCACTCGCCAAGCCCACCGAGACGAATGCCGGTGAATCGATTGGATTCGGAAATGCCACGTCGCTCAGCGGCGGTGATGCAGGCTACGATTTCGCAATGCTCAAGATTAGCCAGTTGTTGAATCTGGTGTGCTGGGTCGGTCTCACCTTGCGGAATATCCCGATGCTCATTGGCAAATAGCACCCCGTCTTCGTATAGAAAACAAAAGACCGCGTGTCCTTTGGATAACGCGGTCTTGATGGTCTCGACGGCTCTTAGTGGCAGCGTTCCCTGATCAGGAGACACCGCCAGCAAGATGGCGAATTGCTTCACTCGTCGCCAGAGAAGACGCCCAACAGCGCAAGCAGATTGGTGAACAGCATGTAGATGTCGACGTAGAGAGCGACAGTTGCCATCACGTAGTTGGTTTCCCCGCCGTGAATGATTCGGCTAGTATCAAACAAGATGTAACCTGCAGCCAACATCACCAACATCGCACTGAGAGCTAAGCTCAGAGCCGGGACTTGGAAGAAGATCAATCCGATTGAAGCCAGTAGTGCAATGATCAAACCGGTGAACAAAAACCCGCCCATGAAGCTGAAATCTTTCTTGGTCGTCAAGACATAAGCCGACAACGAGAGGAAGACAGCCGCAGTACCAAACAGCGCGTTACCGACGATTGTCGCTCCGCCTGGAGATTGCAGGTAATAAGAGATCATCGGTCCAAGGCTCCAGCCCATGAACCCAGTAAATGCGAACACTAAAGGCAAGGCCCAAATGCTGTTTCGCATTGCTTGGAGAGCAAACAACAATCCAATCATCCCGCCTAATGACAATAACCAATGCACGGGTGGCGCTTGAGTAGAAACCGCTAGCGCAGTCATTCCAGCACTAAAGAATAATGTCATTGAGAGCAACATGTAGGTGTTGCGCAGTACCTTGCTCGCTGACTCTGAAACTCCGTATCCAGCCGTCGCTGTGGCTTGGGTAATGCGATCACTCATCGAAAAACTCCTTTTTCAATTTTTCTGTTAGACGCCTGATGCACCCAACTTTCGTAGTATACAGGATTATAGTAATGATTCTTGTTCATCTTGCAAGACCCGCTCGAGCCTTTTATTTACAGTCTTTCAGAATCGGGTAACGAGAAATTGTATATCGAATGATTGAGCCTCGTTGTTTGTTGACGAAACAGAAATTAAACCACTGATTTTCATCGTCGCACTGTCAAGAAATCCTGCTAAGCTCTGGGCTCGGAGGATTGACATGAAAGGATACACACAGATCGCATCTTTACTAGAGAAGGGGATTGCTGCTTTTTTACTATTGTTCGGCGCCACCATGCTGATGCTGATGGCCGGACTGGTTTTCGTTTTGCTATCGCAAGTAGGGGTGTTGGTCAAACTTTCTGCTGCGGTCGCGTTGATTTTTGACTCAGCAGGCTCTCTTGAATCGATCTTTATTCTGTTGTTGAAGCTGATTGACTTGGCTTTGATCGCAGTGTTAATCACGATCATTGCGCTGTCATCCTACCAGAGCTTTGTCGATGATATTGATCATTTGGACAACATGGACACTGAGGCGTCGCGCGGGATTCAAAAACTCGGGATGATGCGTCCACAGCAATTGAAAGGAAAGCTCATTTCGACGGTTGTGGGATTATCGTCCATTGCACTTTTAGGCACCGCGTTCCAGATCGCCGAGACCTACAAGAATGGACTTGGGATGCAGAGTTTTCCATTAGAGATTGGAATTACGGCTGGAATCCATGTGCTGTTTTTAGCGACCAGCCTCACCATGGGTTTCATGGAGAGGGTGGGCGCTAAATGATCAATCTTAGAGCGATTCGACGAAAGCCCCAAGATTCGCCATATCGTCATTCGATAACGCAGCTGACTGCCCCCACATGAGCGCGCTCTGTGCTCCACGAGTTTCGCCGTTCTTGTATTGAGTTAGCATAGACACGATTGCATCTTTGGTTTGGCCTTGGAGCTTGGGACCAACGCCACCCTCACCATTTAAGCCATGACAGGCCGCGCAAGCGGTGTAGGCTTTTTTCCCCAAATCGACAGGACTGGCAGTGGCTAACATAGCAGCCTCTGCTTCGCGACGCTTGGCATCTTCCACCTTATAAGCTTCGTAGCATTCACCCACACACTTGCCAACGGGTTGATGATTAGTCTCCCATGAAATTGACCGCGCTCCGATGAGTAAGATGGCTGCGCCAATGAAGACAGGCACTATGATCTTGGTATTGCTCACAAATAACTCCTTTTACTAGGGCCGTCGAACCGAAAGACGACATGATAATGTGTTTCGTCCAAGGGTCAATCGTTGATCATAGGGTAAGATAACGCAATAGTTGAATCCAAGTACTTAATCGCCTAACATGCGGCCCCAATCGTGATCGCGATCTTTGGAGAGGTGGCAGAGCGGTTGAATGCACCGGTCTTGAAAACCGGCATAGGTTAATAGCCTATCCAGGGTTCGAATCCCTGCCTCTCCGCCACTATCTTGCCGCCACTCCGGCGCATTGACGGTTTTATCGGCCAATCCTTCTTAATGTGTTATTGGATGCTCCTAAAGATTCAAATTTTTTGCGAAGTTGTCCTGTGTGGCTCTTTGAAAATCGTCACGTTGGTTGAGTTTTTATGAAGCAATACAACTTCGCTCCGGGGTCAGGCCCTCTCCTCTTGGTTATCGGAATTTCAATTTTGGGAGTTTCCGACAGCCTCTTATTGCTTGTGTGGGAGTCTGCTAGCGTCGGCCAATTCCACTTCATAAGATCAATCTTTATCTTGTGTGGAATTCTTTTAGTGTCAAGAGTATGCGGATTGTCTCTCATTCCCCGGCAATGGATCCTAATGACTGTACGCACCTTTTTCATGGTTTCTGCAATTTTGCTCTATTTTACCGCTATGCCACTGATGCCAATAGCAGAGGCAGGGGCTGGTCTATTCACCTCGCCCATCTTTGTGTTGCTATTTTCGGCAATCTTTCTGAAAGAACCCATTCGGCCGCGACAATTTCTCATGGTAGGGACAGGAATGCTTGGAGTGGTGCTAATTCTCTTGCCGAATCTGGGACAATTAACAATTTTTCATTTATTTCCAGTAGGGGCTGGCGCGATGTACGCAATTGCTTCGATGCTGACATTTAGACACTTGAGTGGCGAGAGTCCACTGGCAATCCTTATGTGCTTTATGGTCGGCATCGGTATCATTGGAGGAATAATGACCACGATGTTCTCACTGTTCCCCGTGACTCCAGAGTTAGTCAGTGAAGCTCGATTCTTGTTTAGTCCCTGGACGTATGTTTCGACAGATTACTTTTTATGGGTGGGGATCATTGCGGCGCTTTCTCTATTAGCCTTGGTTTGCATCACCCGCGCCTATCAAACGACAAAGACCAGTCAGGTGGCGATCTATGAATATGCATATCTGGCTTCCGTCGGTATTTCAAGTTATTTGATTTGGGATGTGTTGCCTAGCTTATTAGGGATAGTGGGGATCCTGTTAATAATTGTCACTGGTTTGTTAATCAATCTGAATCGCAGTGATGCCGACATCAGAGGACAATGAAGTAACGGAATCATAAAGCGTCTGCATACGTTGATCCGCAGTTCTTTTGAATCATCCGCGCAAGAGCTCAGAAAATTAGCTACTATTTCATGTCTTTGCTGAAACGGGGAGTGAACATTGCGGTTACCATCTGGGCTACTGGCTTTTTTGATTATCTCAGGGTGTTCCGGTGCGTTCGTTAAAGAAGAGATAGCCTCGCAGGATATACTCGATACAAACTTGGTTCAGCCATCGGATACCTTCGCACAATATCTCGATATTGCTCGTTATTTTGAGATGGAGGCTGAGGTCCCATACATCGTGAGATCGCGAGCGGTAAGTGGTCTTCCAAGGGATTTCAGACAAACGTTTGCCTCACTTTCCGATATGACTGAGACCAATGCCTATAACTATTTTTTTCGTCATCCTGAGTTCGTGGTCGGGATGCAAGATTATCTCAACCACATGATTCGGACCGGCTATATTCCTCACGATCAGGGAAAACAATTACTATTGAGTGCGCTGAAAGGTTCTCTCAGAGGATTCGGGCAGACACCTCTTCCAGAGGGAAAGTGATTTGATTGATCTTAAATCCAAGTCATCGTTTTTGATTCGTCGATGATTTTATGATGGTCGAAGCTAACGATAGTGGGATATGCCGTGAAAATAACAAAATATCTGATTTTTGCTCTTTGCACTTCGGTATCGGTGGTTGCCGGGGCTCAGGGATTAGTGCTTAGTTGCTCTGCAAAAGCAGTTTATGGGCGTTCAAATGATCTTTCTGTGTATGAGAGAGAAGGACACAGTCCAGCTATTATCATTGATCTGACAGCACAAACAATTGCCTATGAATATAGTCGTGACGGACAAAAGTTCCAGTTTATCTATGACATTCAAGAAAATATTGATGGGGTGCTTTGGGCTGTCGAACCCAGTCAAACGGGCCGCAAGAATCATCTATCTTTCGATATGAATAGTCTGAAGTTCTCAACGAGCCACTTAAATGGCGGATTCAACACGCTCAAATTTGGGTCCTGTAGTAAGACCATTTAGATCCTGTATTTGCGTCGTACATAAGGTGTTCAGATTTTGGGCTACAGAATTCTCGATGGTCTCTGGTATCTTGCCATTTTGATATTGCTCTGGTTATTCGGGCTCATTTTTCTCCCTCTTTTTATAGCTCCACGATGGCTCAGGATGATGTGCTTCTTAGTACTTGCATTTGTCGCTTTCGGTTCTCTTATTAAGCGCGTGATAGCCGTCATTTGAGATACTTATTCCCGTAATAAACAGATGGTGTAATCAAAAAGCTGAAATTTTGAAAGCAGTAACTTTAATG
>Ga0213865_10000406_pt1 | contig 29156 bp, 48 predicted proteins | sample PICome_6_FD_160100 | JGI IMG/M metagenome (GOLD analysis project Ga0213865, IMG submission 160100) | Coastal seawater microbial communities near Pivers Island, North Carolina, United States - PICO282 | ecosystem: Environmental > Aquatic > Marine > Coastal | place: USA: North Carolina...
AACATAATAGTCTTTTCCTAATCTATAACCACCTACATACTTGGGTGTCTCAAAAAAAAGTTGTTCCATTTCTTTTTCAAAATCTACCTCTGAATCTATTTTAATCATCTCTCTTTGGTGTTAAAGGTTTCGTAAGGTTATAGCCTTACTTTGTACAATCTATTGTCAGGTTTTAACCTTGTATTGCATATCACAATATACGATACTACATTCTAATTAATCTCAACCTTCTTTCGTACTTTCTGATAAGTAGTGCAGTGTTGGTTATCTGATTCTGTATTTCTTCTGTCCATCCAAATCTACTTGCATAAATAGTTAAGTTTACTTGGTCAAGTAAGAGCGCATCTAAATACTTACTTATTTCCCTGATGTGTTTCTTCTTCCTAAACATCTCTATCATTTATTTAATTAGTGGGTAGGCAAGGATTCGAACCTTTATAGACCTAATCTAACGTATGAGGCAAAACCAAAAACATAAAAACCCCTCCGACCTCCAAGGTAGAACCTACCCATATAAGTTAAAGAAGGGGAGCGATGCTCCCCTACTGATAGTACAAATGAAAAATTCAATAATTAGAATGGCATATCGTCCGTAGCGTTTACCGCTTGTGGCTTACGCTTCATCTCTCCTTGTAGCTGTACATACTTACCGCCATCTCGCTTGTCCTTCATCTCAAGGTTTACCCAACCTTTATCGTTCTTGGCATTCTGTAATACTTCAAAGTCCTGCGGACCTAAAGCTACCTTTACGATTTGACCATACTGTGTGTTCACTACTGTTGTCTTTCCGACAAAAACCTTCTCTGACATTTTAATTTAATTTGAGGTTAATAAATCTACTATGTGTTCGTACTTAGCTTCTAGTGTCATATACTTATCGTATAGTGTATCTAGTTTACCTTGCACATTTTCATTTGAAGACTCATAGTCTTCAACAAACTTCTTTGACCTGTTGTATGTATTCATATACTTTCGGTCAGCCATACGATTGTCGTGACTCTCGACAAAGGTATGCACACCTTTATGGTCTGTATTTATAATACGACCAATCTCTCTTAGCCCGTAACCATATTCACTCAAGATAGAACAAATAACCGAACGAGCCAACACAACTTCTTTCATCTTAGAGTTAGACAATATCTTAGCTAACTCAATTCCTGACGTTGCAGAAACTGCACTGAGCACTACATTCTCTAATCTACTAAATGATGTCTGTGATTGCATTGTATGGTTTAAACTCATTTTCAAAAAATAATTTTTCATACTTGTTAGCACTGTGGTTTAACTCCCATTCTCCTTGAGAGATAAACTCATCGCTACACTCAAATATCCCTACTTCATAAGGGAACTCCTTTTCTATTACAAGGAAGTAAAACTTATCTAAGTTAAACAACCTCATATACAAAGCGGCTTGTTGGTTGTACAGCATCCATCTTGCAGAGCGTTTGAACTCGTCTAGAGTTTTTGCTGTAGTCTTCAAATCTACGATATATCTTTCTATACCATTATCCACTATTGCATCCGCTTTACCTTTAACAGGTATGTGTAATCCTGATTCCGTTACATAGGTAGAAACTGCAGGAACTTCTGCCTCCCAAGAGGAAGTCATCAGTTCTGCAACCTGTGGTACATTGGATAGCTTATCAGCCATACTGTGTACCAAGTCATAGTCTTTAGACGGAAGTACAATCTTATCGAAGTGTTCAGCTTTGAACTCTTTGTAATCGTTACCACGTCTAGTTCCTTCCCAACGTATAGATACTTCTTTACCTTCTAGGAACAAGGCGTGTAGTGCAGAACCTACATCGAAGAACGATGTGCTAGGGTAAGACCACTTGCCTTGTCTCCATAGATGAAACTTAGTAGGTGATTGTCGTAGTAGTTTGAAGGAACTATTAGACATATATGACTTGTCGGCATAGTATGCCTCATCATCCTTAAACAATTCTACGTCACTCATTCTAACATTGATTCTAATTGGTAAATCATATTTGCTATGTCGTGTCTACTGAAAGACATCACATACACATCCTCTTCATCGTATAGTGTCTGCCATAGGTGAATCTTATCATCCACCTGTGGCTTCCAAAATTCTAGGTGAAAGCCCTTCTCATTTGTAATGACTAGGCGAACACCTTCTGTTGGGTCTGCTTCCTTCATTAAGCTAGAATCTCTTTCTTAACATCCTCAGAAACTTGGTAATTGCCTAGCGCATTTTCTACTGCAGCACGATTACCATTCTTCACAGCTTGAATCATCTTACCTTTGATTTCGTCCGTAAGTTTCTTTGTGGTGGTAGCAGTAGCCTTCTCAGTCTTATTGTTAGGTGTGGCACTTTGCTTTGCGATAGCCATCGACACTTCGTTAGAACTTGCAATCGAAGTATCAATACCAATACCGAGATTAGCCAATGCACGACCCCAAGCACTTGTCTCACAGTTCTCCACATAGCTTGTCTTGTTTATAAAGCTACTCGACTTGTCCTCTTGTGCGAATCCTGTAGCTACAATGTACCCACTTTCATTTGCAATCGTAGCTTTCATTACACATTGATTGTCATCGAAGTGGATTACCTCAGTTGATATAGACCAACCATTGTAGTTACCACTCTCACGGAAATACTTAATACGCTCATTAACTTCAACGTACTGCTTCCCTTTAATTGTTGTTGTTTTGAATTGATGTCTGTTCATCGTTCATCTTTTTTGGTTACTAAATCTAATATACGAAATGATTCCACCACTAAGCCACCTCAGCAGTTGGAATTGTCCACACCTTATTAACAAGCTTCCTGACTTGTTCTTCTGTAAACATATCCATAGCTCTTACAGAACGGAGGTGTTTATGCAGGTCATCCATTATCTGAGACTTGTTACTGATGTGTATATGCATATCCAAAGAGTATTCTCTGAATAGCTCTACCACACCACTGAAGATATACTCTGTATCTCTATCTCCAATGTCTAGTAAATTCCTTGTTGACTTCACACCGTGAATAATGGTAGCGTGGTTCTTGTCAAACACATACCCTATCTCTTGGTAGGTTACACCATACTGAGTCTTGAGTATATAGTAGAAAGCATTACGAGCTGTAACTATGGAACGCCTTCGTGTCTTACTCATAAGGTCAACGTGGTATATCTCGTTGTACTTGTTGATAAGTCCTTGAATCATTTCACTTGAAATACTGATGTTCATATTATAATATATTATAAGTTATACTATTATTATAAGAGTATTCCCCTAAAGGGAATACTCTATACTATTATATTAATAAGGTGTTTACCCATTCACTATACTGATAATCATCATCGTAGAATCTATCAGTGTCATCTCCCTTTAATCCATATTGTTCTTCCATTCTTGGTTGAGTTGTTGGATTAGTAATTGTCTGTCCGTTACCTTTTTCATTTGTTTTGTTTTCCATCTATTATTAATTCTAAAACTTTAATCATTATACCTATGGTTACTATAGATACTACACCTTCAATCAGTAGCAAGAATACTCCTAGCATTTTATATGTTTTCAAATTTCATATTCAACTTCTTCTTCAGTTCTCTGTTGTCCTCTCTCAGACTTGCACACGTTGCCTGTAATGCACGATATAAGTCTCTAGCACCCTCTATCTTGTCTCGGTACATAAAACCGTCTCTAAGACGCTGTAAATGGATTGCCTCAAAATCGTGTACTAGGTTGACAATCTCTACAATCTTATCAGACTCTAGGCATACATCCTTGAGTGCAAGAAGTTTCTGCTCGATTGCGATTAGCTGATGCACATCTGCAAGTGCTAATAGTTCATCTTCTTTCTTCATCATTATCGTGTTATTACTCTCATTACTGCATCCTTTTTATGGTGAACCAACATACACTGTCTAGCTTCTGCTATATCCAAGAAGAGCTTTAAGTTTCTGCACTTCTCTCCTTCATTCATTGGGTCGTCTACATCACTATCCCAAGTTACTTCATATCTCCAAATCATAATACTAATTATTAAATAATACTTTGTTCTTCCAATCGTTTACATCTGTAGGAAATAAACTCTTACTTACATCCTCATACTTGTAGTGAGATATTACATCTAGCACTACTTCATCAGGTACATAGCTCCAAGCATACACTAGAGCAATGTCCTGTAAACTAACCTTACCATTAGTTCCGTTGCGTTTCCACTTGTTGAGTATCTTGATATACTCATTCACTGATTGTATATTCATTATTCTATTTCTAATAGTTCACACAACTTATCATAAGTATCTTGACCACAAGAACTCATTCTATCATAATCCCAACCTAAATCTACGATTAGGTCTTTAACATCTGCTATCATTCTGCTTTTTGTTTTTGTTTATACTTGTCTCTATTTTCTTTCATCTTTTCGTACACCTTTAGATGTAGAAGAAACCACTCTGCACTACGCCTAGTGTGGAAGTAGAAATCTTTTGGATTCTCTTCATATATTTCCTCACTCACAAAATCCCAAGTGGACTCGACTATTTGTCCGTCCTCAATAGTGTAGTAGGTATCACCTTCATCGAAGGGATAGTAGTATTTACTTTCCATAGTTCTAGCTTAATCTTGTTATCAATTCATCCAATACTTCTTGCACAATCTCATTCATATCCCACGTAGTATTTTCGGTGGTATCATCCTTAAGGTTTTCTAGCAATGGACTATTCTCTAGCTCTGCACATACTAGCTCCCTAATCTTATCGCTGTCTGTGAGATGGTCAATAGCTCTGTCCGTAGAACTTGATACATATTCATCTAGGTAACTATCTGCCCAATCTTGTATGATTTCCTGTAGCTCGTACTCATAGTCAGACATACTAATATCTAATAGCATATCTTTAACAGTATCTTCTACATCATACCTATCTACCTTCTCATCAATATTATTTTTGTTCTCGTCAATCATAAAGTCTTGGTCTATAAGTTTAGACTCTAGCCTTTCTATTTCTAGCTCTAGCTGTACCATTCTTTGGTACACACCTAGCCACTTCATAATGTTTACTTTAAGCTTTTTCATAATAGTTGTTTTGTTTTAGTTCTATAATTATAAATACTTGTTCATATCTCTCCTTACTTATTAGCATATGTCTGTAAGTTTGAGCTTCTTGTATCGTACTGAATAGTACGTCTATGACTTTATAATTGCCATAGGGAGTAATTACTAATAGTTGATAGTTCATTTGTAGTTTTAGTGTTTGTGATATATTACTGTTTCTGCTGTCCAACAAGCTCGACAATCTTGACAATTATTTTCTTGCTGTGGTGCAGGACATTTGTATCCCTGCAGTTTCTCATTATCTTCAACACCACTAGCATACCCTGTAATCTTATGGTTGGGTTGAGCATCATTCATATGTGCTGATATTCGTACAATAAGATTAGGCGGAAAATCACCATATAGCTTCTGCCATATCCGTACAGTTTTTATCTCCCTAGTCGGTAGCCAAAAGGTACATTCAGGTATAGCAATAGCTATATCTACAATCGCACTTAAGTGTTTAGTGTCAATCAAATCTCCGCTATCGTGCCAACGGAAATATGACTTATCGCCTTTCCTATACTTAGATATATAGGTAATCATATTTTTAGTCCATAGGTCTATATCCATATTGATGCTATCATATCTATGATACATAGCCTTCTCTACATTTGGAAATACATACCTACCTTTTAGCGCATAGCATCCGCTACAAGTACTGCCTTTGATAGTAACCAATCTACTACCTACATTACATTCTTTTGCAGGAATAGAGTAACCACTACAAGGCATCTTAGAAGGTGCTGATAAACTACCAACAGCCTCCTTAAGTTCCTTCAGTTTCATATCTATCTATTTATATTCTTTCATATCCATAACTATGTATAAAAGTAGCATCGAACATTTGTCCTAGCTTCTTATAATACTTTGACTTCTTAGGGTATTTGTATGTACCCACTCCCAATTCAAACTTGAGTCCGTTACTATATGTATAGTAAAATCGGTATCTATATCTATCCATATCATTTCATTTCATATTCATACCCACCATATCTAATCGTCTGAATATTCTCAGGTATTAGTGCGGTGTAGCGTTTTCTATTATTATCCCACACAGTCCATACATTTGGAGAACTAGCCTTGCCTCCACGTAGAAACTTATGCACTCCAAACCTACCATTAATCTTAGTAGTTTCTCCATTCTTCTTTACATAGGTTGCACCAAATATGCGACCCTCTTTTTGTAGCACTGCTTTGGCTACATTTCTAGATAACTTTGCTTTCATAATTATATTTGTTTAGCGTTATTAATTCCTTTCCATATTTCTTCCCATGCACCTTCATATGCTGTGAAGTTTTCTAGTACAGATTTATCAGTTCCGTGATATACTGTAATCATTGCACCTCTAAGGTCAATGTGTATTGAGGCAGAACCTCTCTCTTTATTCTTCATAATCTTCGTATATATCGTGTTCTTTTTGTACATCTGTTACCTCGAAATTATCTACGGACATCTCTACAACTTCTATATCTCCATCGTATAGCGCATCCAATAAATAATCTTCTGAATCTTCAGAGCGTAGCGTGTACCTATTTTGTACACGTACCTTCACTGTAGCTTCTATGAATACATTACCTGTATTTATTTCATATACTCCAAACTTTCTCATAATTATAGGTTTTTACTTTTTGTTAATCCATACAAACATATTTCTAGCATTCCTGTTGCCTTCTCATATTCATTCTGTTCCATCAATGATTTAACTGTTTGCATAACAATTATTAAATCTTTTTTGCTGTATTCCATTGTATTTATACTGTTTATTTATTTAGTGATACATCCAATAACAATTATTAGGTTTGTGCCCTAACTCATTGAGTAAATCTTCTTCATCCATTGTTACTTGTTTTTCTTCGAGTATATATGAATATGCTTCACCTACTCCATAGTCTAATACTGAAAGTCTCATATCTATTTATTTATTATTAGTATTCTTATATCTTGGCACATATTCTTTTGCACCATATCTAGGCTTGGTTGCGTAACAATAATCTGCAACTACTTCTACGTTCTCAAACCCTCTCATGTCTAGCTCATCCCATAGCACCATTGCTTGAGAATAACTAAGGTCTTTTTGTATAACTGTGTTCCCTGACACTACACTATAACTTGCCATAATATTTGTATTTATTTGTTATGCACGTTCTTTACGTCCGTGCGGTTTATTATTTCTGTTCTCTGTTCTTTCCTCTATATAGGATAATAAAAAAGCGATAGCTACAAAAGCTACCGCTAACATTGTTACATATACTGCATTCATAATTTCTAGAACCTGAATATATCATCTTTTACAATATGCACATAAGCATTTCTACGTTGTACCTCTAACCAATCTGTATAATTGATACGAGCTGTTCGTATCTTTGGTCTCTTGATATTCTTACACCTATCTCTGTATTGTGCGTTCAAAGATTTGTCTTGGTATAAGTACGTAACGCCGTCCAGCGTTTCTACCTTTCTAAGCGTTCTATTTGCACGTTCTGCACGTTCTCTAGGACTACGTGCTCTATGTGCTCTTTTGTAGCTTTTGGGTTTTACTATTTGTACAACCTCAGCGTCTGTAATAATAGGTACGGAAATCTTCATAAAATATAAATGAATAAAGAGAGAGAGTATTTCTACTCCCTCCCTATTTGTAGGATTAGTCTGTAATTATTTCTACTTTTGTTTGGATTGTACCTGTAACAATTTCGGAACACTCACCATACTTTTTAAGGAACGCGTTTGCTACCTTATCAATGTGATGGAGCTCGTCCTCCTCAATAAACACATTTACATCATTGCCTAGTTCAATAGTTCTAGACTCTTGTAGCTCAATCGCTACATTTTTCACAGCTTGTAAAAATACAAACTTAATCACCTCATTGGTAGTTGCTATTCTACCCTTTTTTACATTAATTGCTTTCTTCATTTTTATTTATATTTAGCGTTATTAATTCAATTTATTTCCATGATAGTTTGTACAAATCATCCCACCTTTGACTCAAAGTATCATAGTAGTCAAATAAAGATTCACGGACGTCCGTATCATTGAAGTCTGTTTTCTCAATGATAGACGTTACTCTTTTCATATCGTCTAACAATACTTGCATCATTTGTACTACCTGTTCTCTTTTCATTTGTATAATTTTTATTTGTACATATAACCGAGCCTCTATCCTTATTGGCTACGCCACTAAGATATATAAAAAATAGTGGTGTAATGTTAAGTTAAGGTTAAGTTAATGTTAAGCCAATGTTACCAATCGTAAGATATAGGCAAAGATTGATAAGATTTGGGCAAAAAAATGTGAAAAATTGCTTGGTAGTGTCAAATTTTTTTACGTGACCGACCATTTTGGAAAGTTCTCTGAAGCTAACCTCTCGGAGGGGGGAAGGGGATTTGGATAATGAATGGTGTTTAGTGGGTAGTTCGCAATTCACTATTTGAACACATACTATTATAATAATAGTAGAAGAGTAAAGTAATACTATTATTATAATACTCTCTCTTTATTAGAGAGAGTATACTATTTATTAGTTTATACTATTATTATAAAGGGGGAGTTGATTATGAATTAAACATTCATTATTGTATATTTGATAAAAAGGAAGGTATGAATACTGAGGAATTGTTTTATGAACTAGCAGGTAGGGGGAGAGTTCCTAGTGGGGAGTTGCGTGAGGCGATGTTTGAGTTCCATAATAGTATGGTGGGCAAGAGTAAGTATATCAAGAGGACTGAGAATCCAAAGACGAGGTGTGGTAGTTGTATACAGAGGGTGATGAGGAATGTATTTAATTGGTATCACTTTGACGAGGGTGCACCGACTTATGAGGGCATATACTTCTCAGGTAAATTCGGTATTGGTAACATACCTCTTTACAAACGTAAATAGAAGGCTTCTATGGCGATTAAAAAAGACAATAAGGGTAACATAACCAAAGGCAGGGGAAGTGAGCTTACAGACCTTCAGAATGCCTTTATGGAGCGTGTATACTCTGAGGGTATAGAGAACGGTGGAAAGATAGCTAGAGATTTGGGATATACCAACTACTATCGAGACAGGAGAACTGAGGGTACTGCATTCCACAGGGAGATGATGAGATTTGTGAATCAGGAGACCAAGAGCATTGAAGCTGCGAAGGGAACAAACCTGAGTAAGTTGATTAGCATTCGTGATATGGCATTAGCCAATGGAGATATGAAAGTAGCAATGGATGCTATTCGTATCATCAATGATATGCAAGGTTATAAAGCACCAACTAAAGTAGAACAAACTAAGATTGATATTACAGCAACAATAGACCTAACTAAACAGCCTGATGAAGAGCAAGATTATCTTGATATTGATGCTGAATTGCTTGACGGCTAAACCACAACAATGCAATCCTTACCATCAAATACACAATTACGATTTAGACAAAGGTAAGTCTGCAGCGATTGGATATGTATCTTGCATACACGCTATGGGTGTGGTAGCAGAGGTAGGCTACGACAAGATGTTTGTGGGTGTGTTAGCGATGGGTGAAGGACATCATAACGCAACCTACGCTTATTTGCAATACGAATATTACAATGGTAGATATAGGATTTACGCAGGACCATCTTATCGGCTAAACAACCAACCTAGCCTAATGATTGGTAGAGCAGGATTAGATGTTCAGATGTACAAAAACATATATGGCACTATAAGCATACTTCAGGTAAATAGAGAGCTAAACTATTTCCACTATGGAGTGAAATTAATTTATTGATGCAGATAAAACTATACAACCCTACTGAGCCGCAAAAGGATTTTTATCGACTCGTACACGAGGACAAACCTTTTATCAGTGTGATTGTCGCAGGGCGACAGACAGGCAAGACTTTCTTTATGCAGAATGATTGTTTTATGAGAGCCTTGAACAAACCTAAGCAAAGAATCTTTTGGGTATCGCCAATCCAAGACCAAGCGAACAAGGTGATGAAAGACATCGAAGGTATGTTTAGCGGTAGGGATGAGATATTTAAAAAGATTATAAAAAGATATGATAGGAAAGCGAATGAGATGTATCTCTATAATGGAAGCTTTATTAAATTTCGTTCTGCTGATAGTGGTGATAATCTTCGTGGTGCTACCCTTGATTTTATTTACATTGATGAAGCCGCTTATATGAAGCTAGACTTTATCAACGAAGTACTACTTCCTATGGTTACTCGTACAGAAGGTAGGGTTGTAGCATCGTCAACCTTCAATGGTCCGAATTGGTATTTCGATTGGTACAAGGAAGGACAGCTAGAGGAAAACTTCGGTCAGATGAAATCTATTAAGAGAACCTACCTAGACCTTCACGACCCAAAGGTGAGTGAGACCGTACTAGGTATTAAGAAGTCTATGACCAAAGCGCAGTTCGACCAAGAGTTTTTGTGTAAGCCGATTAGCAGCAATGCATTGTTCAGCAACATTGACGAGTGTGTAACACAAACGCTAAACACCGAATACGAAAGAGTATACATCGGTATGGATATTGGAGTCGCACAAGATTACACTGTACTCACAGCATTGGATGAGAACTACAACATCATAGACATCGACAGATTCAACTACAAAGAGGAGGGTATGGACAACGATGAGTTCAAGCAACGCATCAAAGACTTCTACCTAAAGCACGATGAAATGTTAAGTGCTGCATACTTTGAGGTAAATAATAACGATTTATTGTTTGACGAGCTTACCGAAGACGATAGACTCTACAAGATGATTCCGTTTACAACATCAGCCAAAACAAAGCCACTAATCGTAAAGAACCTCATCAAGCTATTCGATGAAAAGGATATATCAATACCCAATAACCAAGAGCTGATAAAAGAGCTATACGATTTTAAGAGTAAGAGAAATCCAATCACAGGAAATCTTCAGTTTTCCAACAGCGAGGGTAGGCACGATGATATGGTGATGAGCCTAGCCATTGCCGCATACTGTGCAAGAGAAGAACAGAACGGAGGAGTAACAATGTTTTTATGATTACATTACGACAACATATTAAATTAATACAGTCCGTAGAATCAGGAAATAATATATCTGATTTTATGAATGGTATGAAACCTGTTGAAGCTTTAAGGTTTAACAAAGCATCAAATAAAACTTATCCTGTACAGGACAATATTAAAAAACCTAACACAGAAAAAAAAATACATACTACTATTGAGTCTTTAGTCTTGGGTCAGTTTATTATGTTAGAGCAAATTATAACAAGAAAGACAAAACTTGCAGACCATTTAATAGACCTTGAAATAGCTAAGTTGCTTATTAGACCATCAAATCATATGTTGTTCGATAACGAAAACCCTGAAGAAGAAAAGGCTAATGAACAAGACATACTAGATATGGATGTATTAGAAGTATATTGGGTGCTAGATAAATTTATAAAAAATAGAAACAAAACCTTGTTTGAAGATTTCTCAGGAGTATTCTATGATGTTTCTGATGATGACGATGAAAAGCAAAGCGAGGAAACAAAAACTTCAGAGATTTTATTCAATCAACAATGGTATTGGTATTCTATTGTCAGGATGTTAGGTAATGAAGATATTACTAAATATAATGAAATATATATGCTGAATATGAGTATCGTATTACCTGAAATGTCATTTATAGTACAACGTAATAAGATAGAGTCGGCAAAAGAAAAACAAAGACAGGCTTTACAGAAATTGTAAATTCAATAAAGAGATTATGACCAATTTATCAGACTTTTATGATTTAGTAAAAGGATTTGCTGATGACCACGATATGGTCAATCAGTTTCTCTTCATTGGCTCTGAGGAAGAATTAGATATGATTGAGTTTGATTATAAGACGTTTATAATGATTCCTGCTAATTCGAATATTTCAAGAACGCTAAACAGACCTGTATATACACTAAGCTTTGATTGTGTTGTTATCGACAAATATCCATACGATAACGAAATATCAATGATGAAGATTATTGAGGAAAACCTTTTCCTAGCAGGTCAGTTCCAAGATTTCCTTACAGCTAAAGACGATGAAATAGAAATAGGACAAGTAGATATTGAAAGCATAGGTGGTGATGATTACAATGTGTCTTCAGTGATGTTTACTGTAGATGTAAGTTTTGCAAGAAGCCCACACATTAAAGAAATCATAAGTTGATAAGCCGTCAGCAACAAATACAGAATTTAAGAAAGTTCATTGTACAGGAGATACAAGAGGTAGGGCTAAAGAGAACCTTCATCAATGGATTGAAAAGAAACAATCAGGTCGTAAGCGGAAAACTTGTAAACAGCATCCTTGCAGTTAACTACCAAAAAAGCGGAAGATATCTAAAAATTAAGTCAGGCTTTAACAAGCAGACCAATATGCTAACGGATATCAAAGTTGATATACAAGTACCTTGGGGTGAGTACGGTAGAAAACTAGACACCGTTCAAGGTAGGGCATCAAATGCTAAAGGTAAAAGAATGTCACCTAGTTGGCAGTCAATCCTAAAATGGATGGACAAGAAAGGAGGTCTGTTTAAGGCAGGACTCTACAGACAACGAAAGACACTCAAAGGCGGTGGAGGTACAAAGATGTATGTATACTCTGCTAAAAGAGATAGCTACAGAAAGTCTATTGCTTTCAGGATAGCTAGAAAAATTAATAGAAAAAACGAAATAGAGACAAGACGTGGTTACTCTAACGAATTAAACTTCAAGCTAGAACTTGCCGTGCTTAGAGCATTTGAAAGATACCTAGATGAATATAAGTTAGATTTTCTTAACGACTTCACTCTTGAATTTGTATAGATATGGCTAAACAAGAAGACGGACTAGCTAGGTTTCGAAAAAATATAAACGAAACAAATAAGCTCTTTGCACAGTTAGAAAACCGAATCATTAAGCTGAAGCAGAATGGTGCATCGGCTCAAGAGATAATTGGTAAGCTTAGTGGGGAGATGGCTAAGGCTACTGCTAAATTCCGAGCTACCACATCCGAAATTCGTACGAATCAAAACTCATTAGATAAAAATAGCAATGCGTACAAACAAAGTACCGATGCTATAAAAAATCTAAATGGTGGTATGAACAGCTTGGAAGGATCGTTCAAGAAAGCTACCAAGACTACAGATACTTTTGGTCAAGCGTTTAGAAAACAATTCTCTGCTGAGTCTTTAGGTAAGTCTCTAGGTTCACTATTGAAATATGTTGGTGGCTACAAGTTGTTTACAGGAGCACTTGAACTCGTAAAGAATACTACCGTTGCTGCCGCTAAAGCGAATATAGAATATGAAGCAGAGTTGGCAAAACTAGAAGCTGTTACAGGTGCTAGTTCTGATGAGATGAAGATTCTTAGTGAAAACATCCTTCAAGTGGCAGGTAATACTAAATTTACTTCTTCTGAAATTGTTAAGCTTCAAACATCTTTGGGTAAGCTAGGTTTCAGCACTGAAGAAATTGTAGCATCTACACAATCTATTGCCAATGTAGCTCAAGCTCTAGGTGAAGATGCAGCTCCTGTGGCAGAAAGGGTAGGTCAGATATTAAATCAGTTCAACCTTTCAGCAGCAGAGTCTGTTCAGGTAGGTGATGTACTTGTCTCGACAATCAATAACTCTGCATTGTCGTTTGAATCATTCGGTACAGCGATTCAGTATGTTGGTCCACTAGCCGCAGAGCTTGGCACTTCGTTCACTGAACTTTCAGGAGCGATGGCTGTACTTGCCGATAGTGGTTTTACCGCATCTCGTATTGGTACAGGTCTTCGTGGTATATTGACAGAGCTAGGTACTACAGGTCAAGATTTGGTTTCTATCGTGGAAGATTTGGCAGATGAGGAAATCTCATTCGCTGATGCTGTTGACTTAGTTGGTAAACGTGCGGCAGCACAGCTACTCACCCTCGTAGATAATGTTGAAATATTAGAGAAAGCAGAAGAAACATATGAAGAAACAGGTGCAGCTATTATTGCGTCCGCAAAACAAATTGATACATTTAAGGGTAACACCGAACTACTAAACTCTGCTTGGAACGCATTTCTAATTAATCTAGGTGAATTTTACAACAGAGTGGGATTTGTAAGAACAGCTTTGAGGATATTGGATTCTGAAGCTGCTGATACTGCAGAAGGTTTAAGTGAGGTTGCCGATGCCGACCCTGCTGTAGTAGCTGCGGGATTTGATTATGCTACGTTAAGATTTAGACAATTAACTGCAGCAGGGATGGAGTACTCAGAGGCTGTAGCTCAAGCGCAAGCAGATGGCGCACAATTAATTGCAGAAAGTCTTTATCCCATAACTGATGCGATGTTTTCACAAGCAGGAGGGGTAGACGAAAGAAAAAAATCATTAGAAGCACAGAAAAAAGCTCAAGAGCAAATAGCTATTGCATTAGCTGCGGAATTTGAAGGTCAGATTCTTAACGCTAAACTTCAAGACGAAAGAACAGCTATTGCAAAAGAATACAAAAACCTTTACGATGGATTGCTTAAAACATCTATAGATTTAAATGCTGAAGGTGAAAAAGGGAATCTAAAAGAATCCGAAAGGCTTACATTTAACAAAGAGGTAGAAGAAGAAATTGAGAAGATAAAATCAAGAAAAGCTAAGATTGAAGAAGGTGAGCTAAAAAATCTAGAGCTAAAGAAAACAGCAGGAATCGAACTTACTGATGATGAAAAAGTAAAACTAAGTGTTTTAAGCGCACAAGCAGATGCATTAGACATTCAGATAGGTAAGCTACGAAACATTGAGGTTTTATCAGGTAAAGAAAAGAAAGCTGCTAAAGAAAAGTCTGATACATTTAACGATGAGATTAAAAACCTAGAGAAGTCTATAGAATTTCAAAAAGAGATATTAAGACAGAGATTAGAAACCAATGAAGCTATTCGCATTGGGCTAGAGGCTGATTTAGAAAGAGCTAAGACTGATGAGGAAAAATTTGAAATACAAGAAAGGATAAGGGAACTAGAGTCTAGGAGTTTACAATCTCAAGAAAATGCTTATAACACTATTGTTGGATTGGTTGCTCAGTATCAAGCTAAATTAGAAGAGGCAGGTCTAAGCACAGAAGAAACTGCAAAAGCTACTAAGAAGCTAGAAAGTATCTTATTGGGAGTGTCAGGACTAGATGTAGGTTTTGAAGAACTTGCTGATTCCGCTAAGAGGTTTGCTAAAGATTTTAAGAAAACTTTTGGTGAGCAGCTAAAAGATGGTAAGGAGCTTACAGAATCTCAACAAGAATTTGTCAATACATATATTGATGGATTGATTGAGAAGTTTGGTATAACCTCACCTGAACAAAAAGAGGCGTTAAGAGGTATTCTTTCATCGTTGTTATTTGCAGGAGGGGATGAAGATGAGTTTAAAGACATAGCTTTTAAAGTTATCAAAGATGTACTTAAAGAAGCAGAAGATGTATTTGACGAGTTTAACGAAACATACTTAGAAAACAAGAAAGCGGTATACGAAGCAGAGCTTGACGAGCTGAGAAGAAAAACTCAAATCGAGCAAGATATACTTAAAGCTCAATTAGATAATCAGTTAATTACAGAGTCTCAGTTTAGAACTAAATCTTTAGAGCTTCAAAAAGCACAGTTGGCTAAAGAAAACACAATTAACAAAAAGATATTTGATGCCGAAAGAAAGCAAGAAAGGAGCGAAGCTATTGCTGATGGTCTTGTAGGTGTTACTGAATCAACAATTAATGCGTTTACAACATACAAAGACCCTATCACTGCAAGTATTATTGCAGCTATTATGGGTTCTGTAATTATCGGTGCTACAGCACTCAAGCTAAATGCAATCAACCAAAGAAAGTTTGTTCCTAAAAAGTTTGCCGAGGGGGGTATGGTTAACGGACCAAGCCACGCAGAAGGTGGTGTGCCATTTACAGTGCAAGGTGCAGGAGGCTACGAGATGGAAGGCGGAGAGTTTATTGTAAACAAACGTGCTACCGCCAAACACTATGACCTTTTACAACGTATTAATGATTCATACAGCACAGCTCCTAAAATGGGTCGTATGAAGTTTGCTGATGGTGGTTTAATTAATAACCCAATGAATGAAAGTGTAGATTACCTAAAGGCTATTGCTGAAGCAACAACTCAATCAGCAATACAAGGAAGTAAGCCTGTACGAGCATTTGTCTCTGCTAAAGACCTTAGAACAAATGAGAACGAAAGAAGACTAAGAGATAGAAACGATAGAATATAATGGCAGATTTAGTATTTAAACAAGGAATTGATAGTACGCTTTTTAGCATAGCTCTCACTCTTACATCTTCAAACACTCTTCAAGAAGTTACTGCAACAGGAGGGTTTCAGCTTAGAGATGTGGTAAGGATTACATACACACCATCAGGCAGCTTTCAAAGAGCGGTATACGCTATATGCACAAATGATGTGGGTGCTGCTGAATTTACATTTGATGAAAATATATATCCTGTAGGTCAATCTTCTATAACAGGAGATATATACCTATACAATAGAGACGATGTAGAAGATGCAGAGTCTTACAGGATTGGGGTAGATGTAGAAAATGGATTGTATTCAAAAGCATACTTGCAATACGAAAACAATATTACATACTCATTAATCATACCTACCAAACGAAGAGGATACTTTGGAGCAGCATCAACTATTATAACACAATCAAATGTTGCTTTTGCAGACCACTGTGATAACAAAGCATATGGTGTAGGTTTATCAGAAATATCTTTGACCAACCTCAACAACAAATTTAAGTCTTCGTTAGAGTTTAACATCGCTACACGTTAGTATGGATTTTAAGTTAGAAATAAGTACAGATAATACAAACTATTATTCTGTAGACCTATTCCCTAATTCTGAGATAGAATATAATGTGGATTTTTATGACAGCCTTGAGATTGATAAAATCAAACTACCATTCTCAAGTAACATAAAGATACCACTCACTACTTTAAACAAAGCTTCTAATAGGTTTAACTACGACCCACTAACTAGCGTAAAAGAAGATTTCCCTAAAGGTGATTATTATTTTAGGCTTACTATATATGGCAGTAGCAATACAATTATTGAAGGTATACTAAATGTTACAAGCATTGAATACAATAGCGGTGAGCCATACATAGATGTTCGGCTAAATGACTTTGTAACAAAGTACATTAACGACTTAAAAAATGTACAGCTTTACGAGATATACGATGCCAATAGCGGTAGCTATGGCACTTACTACAGACAGAACAATCAGTTTAGTCTATTCTTCGCTAATACCGTTGCAGGTGGTGAAGCAGGTATTCAAGGCACTAACCCTTCTTTAAGACCAATTATATTTCCCTATGTGGATTTTGTAAACGATGTACACGGAAAGTTTGGCTATGCGGCAAGACAGTTTACAGAGTATGGTGTAGGATTAGACAGAGCAGGTATCATACCTGTGTTTAATGTTAAGGAGTTTATCTATCACTTAGAGCTATATCTGACCGCTCAAGGTTTTAGTACAAGAGTGGATAGTGCATTATTTGCACAAAACTATGCAGAAGCCATTCCTGACTTTGAGGCTGAGAAATTACACTTCTTAGTTCCTGCAAAGCTTGAGGCTGATAAAGACACAAACACTAGAACCTTTACCCTTCGTCAATCACCTTATTGGACAGGAACAAATGAAGACCTATACACCGACTTCAAAAATGACGACCCTACAGCACCAAAAGATTTTGTAACTCCTTGGTTCTTGGGTAACGAAACATTTGGTAACTATGGTCCTTCGGCAGAAGGTGGTGAACAAGCTGTAGCCAATGGTTATGGAGCAGACATTACTGACGACCCTTATCCTGAAGACGAGCTTTTTGGATATGAGCGTGGCTACTTCGCACCACATATGTCTTTTAGTGCAGATATTGCACTTGCTTCAGGAGGTCCATTAGCTGTTATAAACCAAATAGAATACGAAATTCCTGTGGTGAATGAAGACAATATGGTTGGCAACATATATGTCGGTGATTCTGATATGACATTCAACCTATTCGTAGGCGTGTTTGAGGATGGGAATATGGTTAAGAAAATCCGTATGCAAGACGTTAATGGTAATCCCTATACTATTGAGGCTAATAGAGCTTCTGCTGTTGCAGGAAACTCTGAAAAGACCAACCATGGTAGTGGTGTTACCTATACTTTCTTTGAGGAAACAAATAGCTCAAAAGGAGTTATATTAGAAGCGAATGACTTCCCTTCATATACCGATATGTTGAGATGGGATTTAGCAGACCTTGGTCAACAAGAAGTTTATTTCCCTAGTGGGGAAGATATTATCATTAACGGAGAAAGTAGATATGGTATCAATTATTTCTTAGAACCTGTTGACGGTCAATTAAGAGTAAGGTATAGCACAAACGTGACCCCTCACGGTAGCTCACATTCCGATGCAGACAGACCTGTTACTTCATTTTTAGATTCATCAGCAATAAGAAAAGCTATCACTCGTATTCCTGATTATGGTCAGCTAAACATTAACTTTAGAGCAAACGCAAACTTTAATCCATACTTCTCAGATGATGAGTATAACATTAAAGAATCTTTACAAAATACTTGTACCACTACAGCTTATGATGTGTTGCTAGGAATCTGTAAGAGATTTAACTGTGGTATTTTTTATGAGTATGATAGTGTAGCTTCAAAGAATGTACTACGCATAGACCCACTACACTTTGTTCGCAGTGGTGTCCAAAATGTTGACCAATATATTGACGACCTAAAATCAGTAAAGGTTTATATCGGTGGTGATAAGATTAAGAACTTATCGCTAAACAACAAAGACTTTGGATTGTATTACGATGATGAAGATGGTGATGATATTACTATAGGCTCTACAACACAAGAGATTAACGCAGATGGTGTATCTGATTTAAACATAAATTTAAAAACAGCGATATACTATAGGTCTGTTTGTGGAGATACTACAGATGATACGCTAAACCAAAACTATGTAAATGGTGTGGTTAGTGAGAAGGAAATAGGCTTTACGCCAAACCTATTCACTCCTTATAAAGAGATAGGTATGAGATTTGCTTATGTAGATAAGCCATTATACAAGACCAATCTTAAAGTACCATTTGCTATAACTAAATATCAAAGAGCTAATCTATACACAAAGACACAACGCATCTATAAAGATTGGAGAACTTTTGTGTTTAATGGTAGACTAAGACACTTCAATTTGCAAAATTGGAATCTATTATCTGAAGATGAAAGCGGTAACACTACAGATTACTATACCTTCTATACAGATAATGAAAAGATTAAATACAGCAATACGCCTACTGTAGAGTTTGATATGGTAGTTCCTACAACATACTTAGCTAATTTAGACTTTTTACTTCAAGACTTTACTGCAACACTTATCACACAAGAAACAATATCTGTTAAGGAAGCTAGTGGTGATGTTTATGAAGACTATGCATATCTAACAATCAAGGGAATACTTAAATAATTGTAGATTATACAAATGGCTACTTATAACGACTATCCTCAATCAGCTACTAACAACGCAAAGAAAGTTCTTGCGTGGAAGGAGAAGTATGGTGATGAAGTAAAAGGAATGACTTCGGTAGGTTGGACTCGTGCAAAACAGTTAGCATCAAAAAGAAAGCTATCATATGATACTATTGCTCGTATGGCTGCGTTTAACCGCCATCGCAAAAATGCTGAGATTGACCCTAAGTACAAGGAGACTCCTTGGAAAGATAGAGGCTATGTTGCTTGGCTTGGGTGGGGAGGAACTTCAGGCATTAATTGGGCGATTAAAAAAGCTAAGTCTATACGAGAAGGAACAGTTAAGCTTGATACAGACATCGCTGACCTCCCGTGGGGTAATCGCAAAGTCAAAGCTAAAAAAAGAAGGAAGAAGGATAATTATGCTACCCAAGGTGAAGATGGAAGCGTTAAGAAATCACCTAAAGCACCTAAGAGCGATACTCCTGAAAAGAATCCTAAAGGTGTTGGAAAAGGTGGAAAGCTATCTCCAAAGATTATTAAGTCTATAGAAAGCAAGGTAGATAAGTACAACGAGAAATATCCTGATAAGAAGATTGGTATGGGTGCTGCAAAAGCTGTAGTACTTAGAGGTATGGGTGCGTACAACACAAGCCACAGCCCAAAGGTTACAAGTGCAACACAATGGGGATTAGCACGTTTAAATGCTTTCTTGTACCTTTTAAAGAATGGAAGTCCACAGAATAAGAAGTATGTTCAAGATAACGACCTACTTCCTAAGTGGCATAAAAAAAGCAAAAAGTAATGGACAAGGATTTACCATTGTACGATATTACATTAGAGGACTTTGAGCAAGGGATGTATAAAATATCACTTGTAGACAAACCTGCTATTGAAGAAAACTTTATTTATTTCTCTAAGCAAAGCATTGAGATGTTTGCTAACGATGAGAAGCGTGAGGTCGTTGGACCAATTATGATTCCTAACAAGGAGATTCTAAGACAATCTGCTGAGAATGGTTTCTATTATGTACGCTTCACTGAGGAAACAATTAGAGAGATAATGTACAACTACTCTAAGAAAGGGTTGTTTAACGCATTTGGCATACAGCACGAGAACGATACCAACGATGTTGTGATGCTAGAGATTTGGATGAAGGAATCAGAAAACGACAAGTCTAAAGACTATGGGTTCGAACTTCCAAACGGAACAGTATTCGTAAAGGCTAAGATTGAGTCTGACGAATTATTTAACGCTATCAAAGATGGGGAAATCAATGGATTCTCTATTGAGATTAAAGCTAATATAACACCAACAAACAAAGAAGAAATGACTGAATTTTCATTCGCTAAAGAACTTGGTAAGTTAGAGGCTCAATTCGAGACAATGACAGAAAAGTTCCAAGCACGTATTGAGACATTGGAATCCGAAAATGAGATTCTTTTGTCTTCATTGACATCTTTTGAAGAGAAGTTCGCAGGAGTAGACGATTTGAAATCTGCTGTAGAGATGATTCAAAAGCACATCGACTCTATGTCTGATATGGCAGAAGAGGAAAAAGATGAAGAAGAAATGGCTCGTCACGATGAGGAAGAAGATGAGATGAAAGAAGATGAGTACAAAGCTGTAGAAGAAGCTCCTGCTGAAGAAGTAGTAGTTGAAGAAGCAGTTGAGGAAAGCTTCCAAGCTGAAGAAGAAGTAAACGAAACAGAAGTTGAAGAGCAATTTACTGCAGAGCAGACAGAAGAAGTTGTCGCTGAAGTAGAAGATAAGACTATCAACTTTGAAAGAATCACTTCTGAAAAAGTAAATCTAATTAATAAACACTTCCCAAGTCTTTATTAATTATTGTAAATTAAGTAAAACGAATTTTTTTTAAAACTATTATATAATGGGAACTAGCATTAATACTACTCCAAACTTATCAAATCCTGAAAGTTTATGGGGAGACCGTAGCCGTGATTTGTTCATCGACTCTATGGTTAAATCTGCGGCTGTACTTGACCGCTTTACACTTATTGATGGTGTAAAAAACAAAGTAAACGTACCAATTTTTGACGTAACTACATCTGCTTTCCAAACAGGTGATGACTGTGAATTTTCTGACAACAACACTGCAGCAATCACAGAAAAAGAAATGAGCGTTGAAACTTTCTCTTGGAACTTCAAAAACTGTAAGCACGTCCTAGAGAAGTCTTACCGTGGTATCGCATTGAAGAAAGGTCAACACAACCCTGAAACTATGGACGTTGAGTTCCGTAATTGGGTATTTGATTACTTCGCAAAATTGGCTGCTCAGAAAGCATTGACTTACGCTGCTTCTGAATTAGTTACTGAGATGGGTGCTGACTCTGATGTAAACGACTACCTATTGACAGGTTTGTCTGACTACGCAGCAGCAGGTGACTTGGACAAAGACAACATCCTTGCAGCTATGGAAGGTATGTACGAAGCAATGACTGACGTTATGTTGGCAGGTGTATATGGTGATGCAGACCGTGAGTACCGTCCTGCGTTTTTCTTGAGCACTAACGCTTACCAACTATACCAAATCGCTATCGCTAACAAGCACACGACTACCCCTGCAGGTATCGTAGCAGGTGAGCTTCCAACATTCTATGGAATGGAAGTTATCCACTTGTCTAGCTTGGCTTCAGAGGAAATGTTTATCTCTGCTCCTAGCAACTTGGTAATGTTGACTGATGACTACAACGATGTAGCTGCTATCGACAGTGAGTACGAAGCTAAAGAAAATGCTGAGTACATTTGGGGTCGCTTCAAAGTAGGTTTCTCTTACTTGAAAGGTGACGAGATTGTACTTGCAAATCCTGCGGCATAATAATTAACAACAAAGGGGGAGGTTAATCCCTCCCCTTTTTATAATACACATAAATAATATGGCTTGTTCTGTAACTCTTAGTGATGTAACTTACTCTTGTGATGACTTGGGTGTTGGTGGTATCACTGAACTATACCTTGTAAATAAGGCAGACCTTACAGCAACCGTAGGCGAAGGATTGAATGGCGCAGATTTCTCTACTGATGGTTCAAGAACTATCACAGGAACTATTGCTGCTATTGATGCTGCTGATGGTGTAGAAATGGAATTTAACAATAAAGATGGATTCTCTTTCTTCGGTGAGGTTAAAACTGTAAACGCTGATGGTACTACTTCAACTGTACCTACTATCTCTTTTGAGACTCCTAAAATGAGTCCTGAGAAAGTTACTGCTCTAAACCAAATGGCTAAAGCAGGTTCTGAATTGGTTGCTCTTGTAGCTACTGCTGCAAATACTTACCACGTGGTAGGATACGACTACGGCTTGTACATCAACACTATTGATGGTAACTCAGGTACTGCTCGTGCTGAGAAAAACCGTTTCCAAGTAACTATCACAGGTGAAGAAGATGGTCTTAGCTACTCATTGCCTGAGACTTCTAACGATAATGGTAAAGCTGAATTTGATACCTTAGTAGGTAGCATCAAAGCTTAATCTATATCTTGTAAATTAATACAAGGGGAGTGGAGCAATCCTCTCCCCTTTTTTAATAAAATAATATGGCATTTAACTGTTCGGTAGCACTAGCTAACTTAGACATAAATTGTTTAAGTAAAAATAACGGAGGTATTAAGCGTGTAGTTCTCGGCTTAAAAGAAGACCTTTCTTTATCTTTAGATACATCCGAAGAAAATGTTTTATTAAGTTTAACTCTTTCTGAGTTTGTTGTTTTTGAGCACAATAAAAAAGATGGTGCGACATACTTCAGGGAAACGAAGTCAACAGAACAAGGAAATGGAGTTGTAAATACAGAGATATTAGTTCGTCTTCCTGCTATTGATAGTAAGATTAATAAGATAGAACAAATGTCTTATAGAAACGATATTGTTTGTATATTATATCACAACAATGATTCTGTTACAGTAAGTGGTTGGAAAAGAGGTTTAGATATGAATTACAGTGCTTCAAGTGGTTCTTCAATATCTAACATTTCTTACGTTGATGTAACTTTATTTGGAGAATCTTGGTATTCTTCTTTAACTACAACAGATGAATCTATTATAGCTTTAGGAGCACCTTGGGCTAGTACAAACACAGTTTGGAGCAACACAAATATTATTTGGTCGTAATGAATTTAACAAACGAAACTATACAGCAGACATACGGAAACCTATTAACAATAGGAACCACTGCAGGAACGCCAACTCAAGGAACACTCCAAAATGGAGCAGGTCAAAATGTTAGCAACTTAACGCTAGATGAGTTAGAAGTAAACAAGCTTATACAAACTCAAGCAACTATTGCTGCGAGTGGAACATCTCTTTCAGGAGCAACATCTTTAACAGCAGGAGTGAATCTTATTACATCCGTTGATGCAAATAACATTGCTGTTAAGTTACCTCAATCTCAACTTGGTCTTATAATCAATGTAGTAAATACATCAACAAGAGATATTGAAGTATACCCTTATTCCGCTACAGATAGTGTCTTAGGTCTTCCTGATGGAGACCCTTTTATTGTTAGTGCAGATAATAAAATGTATCAATTTGTCTGTGTACAGAATCCTAATGTGGGCGTTTGGACTGTGATTAGTCCATACAATGGACAAAGCGCAAGAAAGTCTGTGACTTTAGAACTTACAGCTAATTCATCTGACCCTTCTGTTGGGTCAGCTATGGCTGTAACTGTAGACAATTTAGCAAACAATGACCCCCAAGGTTTTATATTTAGAACAACAAATTCTAATAATGTAGGTCTTGATATGACAGCCTTTAAAGGGTACAATGAGATAAAATGTGTAGGATACGACATTAAAACAAATGTTCCTACAGGTGATTTAACTCAAACTGCTTCACAACAACCTTATAACCTTATGGGTGGTTTAACCCTGAGTCAATGGCAAACCATTGATTTTCAAATCGCAATCGGAGGGTGGGATAAAACAAGTATACCAAATCCGTCAAGTTTTATAGACACTGTTTGGAGCAATAGAAGAATTGCAAATTACGATTTTTCAAATACATATAGCTTAAACGTACAAGTAGGTTTTGACCCTTTAAGGTCTCTGCCTGATATGTATGTTCCCCAAGCAGGAGACCCTGCCTACGGTATTACCACATCTACTTACTTTCAATCTGATACAGGAACTACCATCTCAGGTTTAGATAATTGGATTAATGTATGGGATGATTATAATCGTGCAGCTTTAGCCTTTAACTTTATTTTAAAATATGGAAATGGGAGTAACCCTGCAAGTGGATTCCCTGCAGGATTTGAATTAAAATACAAAATAACTCTTGAATTTGAAATGAGATAATATTATGGCTTTTAACTGTTCTATACTATTAAGTGACATTGATATTAACTGTAACAAACGTGTTTCAGGTGGTATTGAAAAAGTTATTCTTTTATTACAGGATGACTTAACTGTTACGTTTGACCCCAACGATGAGACTGTAGTAACGCAAGTAGGTACAAATAACACTGTTGTTTTTTCTCATAATATAAAAGACGGTGTAACTTCTTTTGATGAAAACAAAAGTATATCTAACGCCCTTGGCATAGTAACTACCAACATCATTGTTCAGCTACCTTCTGTTGATAATAAGATTAACAAGCTTGACTATATGAGCAGAAGAGAAGACATTGTAGCTATCCTAGTTCACAATAATGATTCTGTTACTATCTCAGGATGGAAGGATGGTTTAACAATGAACTATGAAGCTAACAGTAGTGCAGGACCTTCTGATAAGTCATATGTAAATGTTGCGCTAACTACTCAAAGCAGTAAGGCTTCATTAGCATTAGACGATAAGACCGTGTTTACAGACCAAACAATTTTTGATTAATTAAAACATATATTATGTATTACATCGGAACAAAAGAAGCTTGTGAAGCTTATAATAGCTTTGTACTTAGCTCTCCAAGAAGAGAAGACGTAAGAGAAAACTCAAAAGTAATTTCTCATCCTAACGATGTAGATTTTGCTGTAGAAAAGCATCCTTTAGTAAACGCTCCTTTCTCAAAAGTAGTAGAAGAACTAGGAAATGATTGGGTAAAGAAACCTAAGAAAGCTGTTAAAGCAAAACAACCTAAAGTAGAGGAATAGTATGGCTAGTATAAACTTAGTAGTCAGAGAAGAACTTGATATAACTTGTATGCAGAACGATACATTCAAGTTAGATATGGATTGGACAGATACAAACGATGACCCAATCGACCTAACTAATTATACGTTTAAATGCGAAGTTAGAAAGTCAAAAAATAAAACTGCTGTTCTTACATTTGGAACAAACGATTTTACCAAAGATGCTATTGGCAATCTTCTTATGAAGAAGTCTGCTAGTGATATGGATGTTAAAGCAGGAGTTTATCAATACGACCTACAGGCTACAGAAACTGTATCAGGTGATGTAGCTACTTGGTTAGGTGGTTTATTTGTTGTACAAGGAGATATTACTGAATAATGAGTGTAAGTATAAACTTATCAGAAGCAAACGAAGTTTCAATTATCAAACAAGAAATTGGCTCGGTTGACTTAATCAATACTACCCCGAATGTTGTTACCGTTAGTAAGGTTGCTGTGGGTGCAGATTTTGATAAGCATTACACACACATTCAGTTAAATGCTACTGACCAATGGGATATTACTCACAATCTAGGAAAAAGAGCATCTGTCAATATTGTTGACAACAATGGATATGAAGTTATAGCTCGTGTACATTATATGAGCGATAATAGAGTTATAATCGAGTTTAGTCAGCCTGTATCAGGCAGCGCATATTTTAATTAATTTTTACAATGGCAATTAAGTTTTTAAATAACATAGACCTCAACGGCTCGTTAGACTTGAACAGCAACGAGCTTATAGATGCGAGGTTAAGCAATTCCTCAACTAACCCTTCAACGGCTAGTGCAGGACAAATCTATTACAATACCAACGACAATGAGATTCGTTTCTACAACGGCTCTGCTTGGATTAACCTAAGCTCTGCAACAGGAGACATCACAGGTGTTACTGCAGGAGATGGTCTTACAGGCGGTGGACAATCAGGAGCTATCACATTAAATATTGGTGCAGGTACAGGTATCACTGTAAACGCAGATGACATAGCTATTTCAGCAGGTGGGGTAGGAACAACGCAGTTGGCTGACAATGGTGTTACTCTTGCGAAGATGCAACAGATAGCTACAGATTCTTTCTTGGGTAGAGATACTACAGGAACAGGAAATGTAGAGGTAATTAGTGCTAGTGCTGCTCGTACTATCCTTAACGTAGCAGACGGAGCAACAAACACTGAAGAACCTGCAATCAATAGAGGTGGTGGTACACCAACACTTGCAACAGGAGTTACAGGTGCAGAGATTCGTACATTGATTGGCGCAGGTACTAGCTCTTTCTCAGGCTCATACGATGACCTGACTAACAAACCAACTATACCTGCAGCAGCTAACGATGCTACAATTACCATTACTGCAGGAGACGGTCTTCAAACAGGTGGTAACTTCACTACTGACCAATCTACCAACGAGACTATTACGATTGATGTAGACAGCACTGTAGTACGTACCACAGGAGCGCAGACAATCGCAGGTAATAAGACATTCTCTAACAATGTTGTTATTAGTGGTGACTTAACAATTAGCGGTACAACGACTACTGTAGATACTACCAACCTTGTTGTTAGCGATAATATCATTGTGTTGAACAATGACGTTACAGGAACGCCTACTGAGAACGCAGGTGTTGAGATAGAGCGTGGTACATCTGCAAATGTATTGGTTCGTTGGAACGAAGGTACTGACCGTTGGGAGTTTACTAACGATGGAAGTAACTATTACAACATTCCTATTTCTTCTGAGTACACCAACAACGTAGGTGATATTACAGGTGTTACAGCAGGAACAGGTCTATCAGGTGGAGGTGCTTCAGGTTCTGTAACACTAACGAACACTGACAAAGGTTCAGACCAAAACATTTTTAAGAATATAGCTGCGGATAGCGGTACTGCTGTAGCAGGTAGCAATAACGATACAGTTACACTTACAGGTGGTACAGGTATCAGCACATCAGTTGGTCCTACAGGTGATATTATTGCAATCACAAACACAGCACCTGACCAAACTGTTGCACTTACAGCAGGTTCAAATGTAACTATCACAGGTACTTACCCTAACTTCACTATTGCTTCTACAGATACTCAGTTGTCTGAAGAGCAGGTAGAAGATTATGTTGGTGGTATGGTTACAGGAAATACTGAGTCAGGTATTACTGTTACTTACCAAGATGCAGACGGTACACTAGACTTTGTAAATACGAACAAGGTATACACCTCATCACACACAGCAGCTACTTCTATTAGTGTTGCAGGTACTACACACGGTGTTGATTATCCTGCAAACATTCAGTTGTTTGACAACTCAGATAGTGGTAGATTAGTGTTTGCTGATATTACTATGAACCCTACAAGCGGTGATATTAGCATCTCAGGACTACCAAGTAGTGATTACGATTTGGTAGTTACAGGTTTACGTTCGTAATTAAAATAAATATATATGGCTAAGGTCTTAGGCAACTTAGAGATTGACAATGGAAACCTAGGTATAGGTACTAGTAGTCCTAATGCTATGTTACACGTAACCAACTCTATTCAAGTAGACGGTGGAGATACTTTTGGCGTGGATAATGCAGGACATCAAATCTATATGTCTAGCGGTGGTTCAGGTTTAGGAGGTGAGTTTGGTTCAGGATATGCAAGAAACCTTATTAAATCAGATGGTTCTGCTACTATACAAATTGGTGATAATACCTCCTTAATATCTCGCATACTGTTAGATGCAGGCTCATCAGGCACTAACGGATATATATCACTACAAACAAAACAAGTCGAGCGTGTACGAATTAATCACGATGGTAACGTAGGTATTGGTACTAATAGTCCTGATGAAAAGCTTCACGTAGCTGATAATAGCAATGGGATTACTGTAAGGATTCAAAACTCTAGTGTTGGAGAAGAATCCTCTTTGAGATTTCAAGCGTTAAGTAGTACCTCTACACAAGAGTACGCTGATATTGCTTTAGACCCACAAGCAGGTTCAGGCGCATTGGTGTTTAGAAACCCATACGCCTCTGAGCGTATGCGTATTGACGGAGGAGGTAACGTAGGTATAGGTACTACTAGTCCAAGTGAGAAGTTACACATTGTAGGAAGCAACGGCTCGCTACGCATTGACAATGCATCCTCTACCAAGAGTTTTTCAATGACTGTTATGGATTCTAATAACAGATTTAGAATTTACGATAACACTTCATCAGCCGAAAGATTTACAATAGTCAATGGAGGCAACGTTGGTATCGGTACTAGTAGTCCTGTCCAGCCTCTTCAGGTTGATGGCAATGTATATTCTAACGGAGGTGATTTTTATGTTAATACCAATAGAGGTATTAAAGCTGTAGGAAACCTATTATTTAGCTACAACAATGGTTCTAGTTACCAAGAAGGGATGCGTATTACCTCAGCTGGCAACGTTGGTATCGGTACTAGTAGTCCTTCTCGAAGGTTAACTGTAGTTGATAATAGCAACACATTGCTGTTTGGAGAACACGGAACAAGTGATGTTGCTGAGTTTAAAATAATTGCGGATGAAGCACATGATGCAGCAATATATTTTG
>Ga0213865_10000407_pt1 | contig 29146 bp, 23 predicted proteins | sample PICome_6_FD_160100 | JGI IMG/M metagenome (GOLD analysis project Ga0213865, IMG submission 160100) | Coastal seawater microbial communities near Pivers Island, North Carolina, United States - PICO282 | ecosystem: Environmental > Aquatic > Marine > Coastal | place: USA: North Carolina...
AACAGTACCTGCCCTTACTGCCTCTGGTCTTTCGGTTGACATACGCAATACTAGTACAGGTTTCCCTAAACTTGGGGCCTCTTCTTGAATACCTCCACTATCTGTTAATACTAGATGAGAATGTTTTAACAAATATATAAAAGCCTCGTATTCCAAAGGTTTTATTAAATGAATATTATCATGATTATTAAGAGTCTCATAAGCTGGTATATTTATATTTGGATTTAAATGAACTGGATACACATAATGAATGTCTGGATATTTTAAAGCTAACTCTTTAATGGCAGAACAAATTTGGAAAAAACTATTACCAAAATTTTCTCTTCTATGAGCAGTGATTAATATAAATTTTTTTGTACGCCAATTAAAAATAAGATTAGCATCTAATATTTTTTTTAAATTTTTTTCTCTAGATTTGTCATTATCAATTCTTCTTAAAATCCAATACAAAGCATCAATAACTGTATTACCCGTTACTATAATTGAGGATTTGTCAATACCCTCTGATAATAAATTTTTTTTACTTAAATTTGTTGGTGCAAAATGTAGTTTGGTTAGTTTTCCTGTAACTTGACGATTTAGTTCTTCTGGAAATGGAGCTTTCAAATCATATGTTCTTAATCCAGCTTCCACGTGCCCAACTGGAATAGAATTATAAAATGCAGCCAGAGATGTTGCCAAAGTTGTAGTTGTATCTCCATGAACTAGAACTATTTCAGGTTGATATTTTTTAAATATCTTTTGCATTTCAGTTAAAATTAACGATGTAAGAGATGATGGAGTTTGGTTTTTCTTCATCAAATTCAGATCTAATTCAGGCTTAATATTAAAAATTTTTAAAACTTGGTCTAACATCTCTCTATGCTGCGATGTAATACACACTTTTAATTCAAATTGATCTGGTTCAGCTTTTAGAGCATGCACAAGTGGTGCCATTTTAATTGCTTCAGGACGTGTGCCAAAAACTATCATTATTTTTTTTTTCATAGTTTAAATATTACTAATCCTTAATTTAAAACTTTTAATTTTTGCCTATTATCAATAAAAATTTTAAACCAAAGTTCTATGGTTAACATAGAAAAAATAGTATAAGAATAATCTTCTTGTCCTAATTTATCTTGTAATAAAATTTTTTGGAAACTTTCATAATTAAATATCCCTCTCTTACCTATCCCTTCTTTACTCAAAATACTATTTACATAATCTTTTAGTTCTCCATGTAACCAATTTCTCAGAGGAGCTCCAAAACCTGTTTTAGATCTATAAATTACTTCATTAGGTAAATATTTTTCCATTGTTTTTTTGAAAATATATTTCCCATGTTTACCTTTTTGTTTAAATTTTGATGGAATAGTGGAAACATAATCAACTAATTCATTATCAAGTAGAGGTACTCTTATTTCAACACCTTCCTTCATTCCCATTTTATCAGTGTAGTTTAAGTTATGATCTGTCAAAAAAAATTTTAAATCTAAAAATAACATTTTATTTAAATCACTGGTATTTTTAGGCAACTTTTCTAAAGCTTTTTTAAATTGAATTGAACTGTCATGATTTTCATTTTTTAAGTTATATTTTATTTCATCAGAAAATAAATTTCTTCTTGTATCTTCATTTATCCAATTAAAATATGAGATAATTTTATCATCTCCATCTAAATCTAAATATTTAGTATATTTTTTTAATCTTCTCATAAAATTTGAATTTGATGGCAATAACTGAGTTAGATCTTTGAATTTACCTCTTAAAAATTTTGGTATTTTGCCAACATAAGCGTCAATCATTAACGCTTGATGTCTCCTGTAACCAGAAAATATATCATCACCTCCTGCGCCAGATAAAAGAACTTTAATTCCATGTTCTTCTTTTGCTACTTTTGATATGTAAGACACTAAAAGTGGTGCTAAATCTGCCTGTGGTTCATCTAAATAATATATCATATTTTCTATATCAAATAACATCTCATGATTTATTTTTATTGGATGCACATCAACACCTAAGTGGTTAGCAACTTTATTAGCATATAAAAAATCATCGCTCATACCGAGATCATTATCTGTTTGAATGGTAAAAGTTGGTAATTTAACTTTTGTGTAATTTTTAATATATGCCACAATAGCACTTGAATCGAGGCCACCTGATAGAAAAGCACCAATAGGAACATCGCTCACAATTTGTCTAGTAATCGCATTTTTAAGTTTTTCGTCTGTTTTTTGTATAACCTTATTGATATTTTCCTCTCTAGACTCATTGTATGAAATTTCAAAGAATGAACTATCTTTTAAAACTAAGCTATTCTTAATAATTAAATAATGACCAGCCTCTAGTTTTTTAATCGCTCTTAAGGGTGTTGAGGGTGATGGGTTCCACAAATAAGTCACATAATTTTCTATAGCTGTGTAATCAATATCTAATGAAAGATCATCTAAGGTCATTAATACCTTTAATTCTGAGGCAAAATAAAAGCCAGATGGTGTTTTTGCATAATAAAGAGGCTTAGTTCCAAATCTATCTCTTGCAATAATTAACTGATCTTCTTTCTTATCGTATATTGCTAAAGAAAATATGCCATTAAGTTTTTCTAAAAAACAATTACCATAATAGATATAAGAATACAAAACTACCTCACTGTCAGTATTACTTTTGAAATTGAAATATTTTGATAGGTATGAGCGAAGTTCTTGAAAGTTATATATTTCGCCATTGTAAACTATTACATATCTACCGTCGGAGCTAAACATTGGTTGATGACCTAATTGTGATAAATCTAAAATTGAGAGTCTTGTTTGGCCTAGACCTATTGTTTTATCATTATTGTAGTAATCACCAAAATCATCTGGGCCTCTATTTTTCAGTAAGTTAATTCCATATTTAATAAACTTACTATTTATCTCATCAGAATTTTTTTTTTTACTAAAACCTATTATTCCACACATGCTGTAAAGTATTTTTGAAATTAATTTGCATAATAGTTTACTTATAAACATTAAATCGAATATGATAACTAAATTATTTTAACAAATTTAGTTTTTCATAAATTAAATTCGATTGAATTACTATTAATTCTTAAATTTATAAAAAGAGTTTTTTATAATTCCTGCAATTAAACGATTTCTTTTAAAGATTCTCCATAACCAAAAAAATGAAACCAAACTTTTTATTGATAGTATAAAACTTTCAAGTATCTTGGGTTTGCCAATAATGAAATAAGGATGATTGCCATAATCATCCAGTTTAAATGAAGATGTATCAAAAGTTTCAACTTCAAAAACAAGACTATATCTTCGACTTTCACTAACTGTATTTTGAGAACCATGAAATGTATCTCCACTAAAAATAATAATGTCTCCAGCCTCTGCATTTATAGGTTTTTTTTCATCCTCTAGAATACTATTATTAAAAACTTGGTAATCTCCACTTAGTTTATCTTGTAATTCAGTTGAGTGGTTGATGGTTCCTTTTAAGTGAGATTTTGGCCAAACAATTAATTGACCATTAGTATGATCCATTTTTTCTAAACAGATAAAAATTCCAAAACCACTTCTTATATAAGAATTACTTTTTAACTTATATCCATTATCTTGATGGGGAAGCCATTCACTGCTTTCTCCTTTTGTTTTAAAGGAAATTTTGGAATGAGTTAAATAAGTTGGTTCATTATCCAAAATTAGCATACAAATTTTTTTAATAAATTGAGAGTTTATTAGTTTTTGTATTTCTGAACTTTTTTTAACAACATCAATATATTGTCTTGGAGTCCCAGTAGAATTTCTAAAAGCAGTTTCACCACTGTAACTAAGAGAATATTTATAACAAAGATCAATTAACTTTAGATATTCTTTACAATTAAACCTATAATGAGCAAAACCCTCACGTTTATAGTAATCTAAAGACTTCTTAGAAATGTCATTAAAAATCATAGATGAACTATTTAGTTTATTTTTTATATCAATTACTTAAATATTTACACTTAATTAATTTATCTAATATTTTGTTTCAGTTATTAGACAGATTTAAATTATTTTTTAACTTTTATAAGCAAATATAACCCAATTGGTAAAAAATTAGCAATAGTTCTAATTAGTTTTCTTGGATAAATAATCTTTGCAAGACTTAATAAATAGCCTTTATGGCGTACACCAACATTACCTTCAAGTAAATCCCCAAAACTTAATTGAACTGATATATCAGAATTTGAAAATTTTTTAGTCAATTCTCTTGCTTCTTTCATAGTGTAGGCCTTGGTACCTGGAGACTCTAAATGTTCAGAGTAAATTTTTTTAAGACTTTTAAAAGGTTTTAATTTTAAAAGTCCATATTTCACCCACAACATCCAACCTACAGGAGAATGCTTATGATAAATCATAATCTTTGCGGAACCACCTGGCTTTAATACTCTGTAAACTTCTTCAAAGCATTTTGGAGTATTCGGTGAATGATGTAATACACCCCAACTATATATCTCATCAAAAGTATCGTTCTTAAAAGAAAGACTCTCAGCATTATCTGTATGAAGTAAACTTTTTAATCCTAAAGTTTTAAATCTTAATCTCGTATTATTTATTGCTCTATCTGTTAAATCAATACCTGTTAATTTTAATGGTTCTTGTCTTGCAATTTGACTATGATCAGAGCCAAAACCAACACCAATTTCAAGAACATTTTTATTTTTAAATTGCTTAAAATCTGCAAACTCTTTTATATAAGGTTCAAGTTTATATCTTAGCTTCTCCTCGGACAAAAATTTTTGAACTTCACTATTTCCAGTGGAATATCTCTCTCCACAACTTTCAGAATTCCAAAAATTGCGTACTAGTTCTATTTTTAAATTACGCATTTCTATGTTCAATAATAAATAAATGGTTTATTTTTTCCATGAAATTTCAACACATAATCTTTTTTTGTTAACTTTTATCTTTAAACGTTGTGATTTAAATTTTTTACCAAATTCAGTAGCGTAGTAAAATTTTTCTAATTTTGCACTAACTCCTATAATATTCATTGTAATTTGTGGAAAATTCTTAATTTTTAAATTCCAATTATTTTTATCTATTTTATAAATTTTGACTAAAGGATGCAAATGAATATAAGCAAATGCATTTTTGTAAAATCCTTTAATATAATCTTCGATAATAAGTGAAGAATTAGAAAGTTTCCAACTACGTCCATGGATTGGTTTACCTCTTAAGTATTTGTAACCATCGTGAGCACAACTCACAAAACTTTCATCATTGGACTTTCGTGTATGAAGATTGAATGGTTTTGCCCTCCTAGCAACACGAAAGCTTCCCCATACCTCTGAAGAATTTTTATTGTTAACAACAACCGTGTTATGAGCTTCGGTGCTACGCTCATATTGTCGTATTGAATTGTTTTCATAATTTGATGTACCAGTATTTACAAATAATCTTTGCCCAAATAAGGAAAATTCAAAAGATAATGTATCAGCATGTGCGTGACCAGGAAGATAATCTGGACCTATTGGTGCAGTATCTAATAATACAACAGCATCTTTCGAAGTCATACGAATATAGCCACTATCAGATAAATTTACAATTTTTTTAAATTTAAGTGATTTATAATTAATTCTTAAACGATCTGCATATAACTTCAAATCATGTAAATTTGGTGCAATTCCTAAAGCACTATCGTTAAAATAAGAAATCTCACCATCTGGATGATTCATTATCTCTAACCACTCAAACATTTTTATTACAAACTTTATCAATCTTTTCTCAAATTTTCTTAGAATATTCTTTTTTGAGGTCCTAGAAATATTAATTAGATCTAATAAATCTTCTAAAATAATTGAATGATACATTGGGCTACGTTCAAAATTACCTCCGTCATCAAGTATCTGTTCATTTAATTCATCATTAAAGATTTTAAGACCTTTTAATAACCAATTATTTGCTTCTTTACCTGAAAAAAATATACCTGCAAATACAAGTGCTTTAGCATTTGTAAGTAAGTGATTACCTAAAATGTGCCATTCAATTCTTTTATCAAGCCATCGCGCTTGTATCGCTAAACTATTTAGGAGGGGATCTGTTAAGGTATTTTTTGATAAACTCCATTTAATCCAATTAACAATTCTAAGTGAAGTCGGATATGAGTCCCATCCCACACCTTTACCAACAGGATTTTCAGTAATCCACAATTTTAATAGATTAATATGTTGTTTTTTTCTCTTAGATGAGTTTGTTGCTATTAAGTCATCAAAATAATGCTGATTATATCTCCACAGCTTTGAGTAATTTTTTTTATCATTATTCCAACCAATTTTAGATAAAGATCCACATTTATTTAAGAAACAAAAAATATTTTTTTTTTTTAAGCTAATCTTATTAGATATTGGTTTACAAAAATTATTTTTTTGAGATGCCAATTTTGGTCTAATAATGTGATTAATTCGAGGTTTTAAAATATTAAATAGAATTCTTCCATAAATTTGTTTTAACTTTAAATACCTAAGTGTGTGAAAGTATAAAGAAATCAAATCTTTATTGGTTTGCTAATTTTATGGAAATTTTGCTAACTTCAAAAATTTCCTCTATTGGTATAGGAGGCTTGTCTCCTTTTGCAATTGCATCAATAAAAGCTTTGACGCAACCTCGTTGACCTTTGTCTTGTTGCCATAAATTCATCTTTTTGAAACCTGGCCATCCATAACCAGTTAATTTCCTATAATTATCAAGTTGCAAAACTCCACCTCCAGAGAATATTTCTAATCTTTCTTTGGGAAAATTTTTGGAGCCATTAGCATAGTAATGTATCGTACCAGTGGAACCGTCTTCAAAATTGAGTTGAATAATTGCGGTGTCTTTTGTTGAACTATCCATGTATTGGATTTGATAATCAATAATATTTTTACCAATCAAAAAAAGAAGTAAATCTATAAAGTGACATGCTTCACCAATAATTCTTCCTCCTCCAATTTTCAAATCATGTGTCCAATGATCTTTTGCAATCTTGCCGGCATTTATAGTCATTATAATTGCTTTTGGTTCTATAACATTCTTAAGTAAACTTTTTACTTTTATAACTTGAGGTGCAAATCGACGATTAAATCCCACCATTAAAATGTTTGAAGATGAATAAGATTCTTTAATTCTTTCCATTTCATCTATATTCAGACATAATGGTTTTTCAACAAAGACATGTTTTTTTAATTTTAAAGCTTTTTCAACAAATTCAGCATGATTGTTATGTCGTGTTGCAATAACGATTGCATCAGCGTTAATATCATTGAATAAAATATTACTATCAGTTGTGGTTTCTGAAAAACCATATTTTCTACCTATATTAACACCACTGACACCAGTTTTAGAAGCAATATTTCCTAAATGAGCACCTGATGCTTTGAACATTGGGATTAAAATTGATTTTGCATAATTGCCTGAGCCCAAAAAGTTTACTTTAACTTTATTATTAGATGATTTCTTTATTTCATCCTTTTTAAAAAAAATTTTTCTATTAATTTTAATTTTATCTGCATTAGGATATGTTAATAATACTCCTAACAAAGAATTAGTTTTAACAATAAGATCATAAGCCTTATAAGCTTCTGTAATCTCAAAGCGATGTGATATCAGTGGCTTAACACTTAACGTGCCTTGAGCCATCATATCTAACACAGCTTCAAAATTTCGTTGTTCAGTCCACCTTACATAACCTATTGGATAATCTTGTCCTTTTTCTTCATAATTAGGATCATAACGTCCAGGTCCATATGATGTAGAAACTTGAAACGTTATTTCTTTTTTAAAAAAATCGTCTCTAGATAAATTAAGCCCAGCAACTCCAACTAAAACTATACGACCTCGTTTTCTACACATTTGTGTAGCCTGGTGTATCGGTTCATTGCTTGCAGTTGAGGTTGTTATTATTGCGGCATCAACTCCCCTACCTCGAGAAAAAATTTCAGCAACATTTAATGGATTTTCATTACTAAGATCAACTACTTCGGCTCCAAACTTTTTTGCAAGTGATAATTTGTCTTTGTCAAAATCTAATCCCAAAACTCTACAGCCATTTGCTTTTAACAATTGAACTGTCAATAAACCAATTAAACCAAGACCTGTCACAACAACTAATTCACCTAAAGTTGGCTTTACTAAACGTATTCCTTGCAAAGCTATTGCAGCGAGCACAGTAAAAGCTGCTTCTTCATCTGAAACTTCTTGAGGTACTTTTGCACAAAGATTTATTGGTACATTTACAACCTCAGCATGGTTACCATTTGATATAACTCGATCACCCTTTTTAAAATTTTCTACATTTTTACCAATTTCATGAATGACACCAACGTTACAGTATCCTAATGGTATTGGTTGATCTAATTTATTTAAAACTGCTTCAATTGTAGGTTTTAAACCATCTGTAGAGATCTTATCAATAACCATTTTTAATTTGTCAGGTTGCTTTAAACCCTTTTTTATTAAATTGGCTTTGCCAAACTCAAGTAACATGCGTTCTGTTCCAGATGAAACAAGAGATTTTGAAGTTTTAATAAGTAATGAATTCATGGACACTTTTGGAACAGGTATATCATCAATCAATATTGAGCCATTTTTTAAATTTTGAGTTATTTGTTTCATAATAGTTACAATTTTATCCCCTCCACATAAACACTTTGTTTTTCTCTTTCATACAAATTTAATTCATCAGCATTTTACAAATTTCAAGATATTTTTTTGCTCTAGATTTTGCGTTTTCAAATTTTTGAATTCTTTTATTTCCATTCTCTATAAGAAATTTACGTAATCTTGTATTATTTATAAGTTCTTTTATTTTATTAGCAATATCTTTTGGATCTAAAGGATCAAAATATAGCGCAGCATCTTTGCAAACATCTTGTGCAAAAGAATAATTTGATGTTAAGATTGGTAAGTTCATTTTCATAGCCTCTGGATAAGATGCACTAAAAACTTCAAGCAAAGTTGGTAAAAATAAAGCGTCACATTGAGAATATATTGAGGGAGCAGATTTTATTTTAACAGGACCTAAATTAATAATATAATCATTCAACCCATAAAACAAATTATCAAAATCTTTACTGTCTATAGTGAGTATAAATTTTATGTTATAAAATTTTATTAAAGGGATCACATCTCTGATAATTTTTAAATTTTTATGAGGATAATTATGTGAAATTAGCAACAATCTAAATTCATTTATTTCCTTTTTTGGTAAATTTATAAAATTTTCATTATTATCATTTAAAAGTTCTTTATCATTAAAAAAATGACTATTACAATTACCAACCACAAAAACTTTATCATCTGAAATATTAAGTAAATTTATTAATTTGCTTTTTGCAATATTAGTTTCAGTTACAAAATACTCAGTTTCTCTTTTTAGGTAGTATATTTTATAGATATTCAGTAATCTTTTTTTAATTCTTTGAAAAAATTTCAACTTTTTATAAACTACGGAATTATAATTTAAAATCCAAGGATCGGCAAACCCCATTAAATTTTTTGCTTTTGGTTTCCAGTATGATGGACCAAACAATGTAAATACAATATCTGGATTTATATAATTTTCTAATTCTTCTAATTGCTTAGTTATTATAAATCTTGTTAATAAATAAGCTGCAGACTTTGGAATAAAGAAAAATTTAAAATTCTCTGGAAATATTTTTTTTTCTATCTGACTATCAATAGGTTTCGATAAAAAAATGTTGTATTCATTATCGGCTTCAATAAATCTAAGTTCATTCAAAAAAGATATTGCTACTTGTACACCACCTCCATAATACAAGTTTGAAAGATTTATAATGATTTTCATCTTTTTATTGCTTGCAAAAATCTCATTGCCATTAATTCAACACCATACTCCTTTTTTATTTTTCTCAAACCTTCACTTCCAAATTGGTTTAGGATTTTTTTTTTATTTAAAAATTTGATAATTTGATTTTCTAGATCTTTTTGAGATCCATTAAAATACCATCCATTTTTATTATTCTGCAGCAATTCTATTTCGGGACTATGTTGTTGCTTTGGATATTTGTTAACTAAAATAGGCACTGAATAACTAAAACTATGAACAATAGCTAGGCCTAAATAATCTGGAGATACTGTAAAAAGAGTTTGATTTAAATAATATGAAATTTTTTCTTCTTCAGCTAGGTAGCCAATAAATTTTATTCTACTATTATCAAATTTTTTTTTTAGAATATTTAATTCTTCACCATTACCTATAATGGTTAAAATTATAGTTGAGTCAATTTTATCTAATATGTTTAAAAAAGCTTTACATAATAAATTTACATTTTTTTCTTTAGTTATTCTGCCAAAAAACGTGATTCTATTTTTTTTTTGCGTATTATCGATAAACTTATCAATTTGTCTTATATCAATGCTATTTTTTAAAACAAAAATCATCTCATCTGCAACTCCTAATTTTATTAAATTGTTTTTGCCAGCATTTTCATATACAAAAATTTTAGTTGCTCGTTTTAGAAAAAATATCCTAATTGACTTAGAAATTATTGACATGTTTTCAGTGACACCATGTGTCCAAAGTATATTTTTTTTTTTAAAAATAATCCTCATTAGTAAAAGTAAAACACTAGAGAATATTCTTATATTAAATTCAAAAATAACAATTTTTCTCAAAAATAACTCTCTAAAGGGTAAAAATTGAAAAATAAATTTATTCATAAAAATAAATTTTTTAACAATATTTATTTTGAAATTTGTATTTTCGGTGATTGTATAAATAGATTTTTCTAATCCTTTAGTACTTGAATATAATTCAAAATCTAGATATTTGTTAAGTTCATTAAAAAAGCTAACTCTATATTTTGGAATTATTTGTTGTAAAATTGCAATTTTACTCATGTGTTATCTAGTAAGTCAAAATAATATTTTATCTTTAATTTATTTTACAGCAAAATCTGTGGAGCTAAAATAATTAAATTTTTTTTAAAATTATTTTTAATCTTATTATAATGGTTTTTATTATTAATAAGTAGATTTAGTTTTTCGATAAATTCATTTTCATTTTTTAAATCACATAAATAGCCATTACACCATTATCAATCAATTCTTCTTGCTGGTCCACCAAATCTTCCTTCTTCGGTAATATTAACAACATAAATATTATTTTTATTGTGTTTTTTCATTTGTCAATATTCAATTAATTATCCTGACTTATTTATAGTAGATTTAATTTTATTGCAAATTATAAAGGTCAACCTTTTAAAAAACTCTAAACTTAATAAATTAAAATTTCATGTAAAAATTTAAATTAAAACTTTTATCTTATAATATTTAAATATTTTTAAAAAATGGTCTTATAGGGAAATTTTTTTTTTTTACATAATCACATACAAACATTCCATCTCTAAAATCAAAATGATGCAAATGTTTAAATGAAGAGTATTTAGGAGGGATTATACGCTCTGTTTCACCAATAATTTCAAATTGTATTTTGTTTAATTTTATTTCAGAAAATATAATTCCCTCTCCATAATAACGATCACTCTTTTGTGAAGGACGAATGATTTTACCCTCGTTATTTACAAATATTCTACCCGCACTTCTTCCTAAACGATGATCTACAAGAATTGGGGAGTCCGGATGTTGATTTAGTGGAAACTTAGTAATATCATCTGACATAAATAGAAAAAGTGTTTCTTTTGTTTCATCTACCTCTGTAACAAAAACATAATCTACACCTTCATAATGAAATAATGTTGGATCCATACATCTTCCATCTAAGAGTTTTTGAATTTTTCTTACTTTTAAGTCATCATTAACTTCATTATCCATAGCCATTATTTGATATAAATACAAACCATTATAATTATTTTCGGGGATCATATACGTATTACCATATCTTTCAAAAGTGCAAGGATAAGATAAATGGAAATTATTTTCTAACAATAACTTATTTTCATCTGAAAGAGTTAATGTATTGTTTTTTTTATCATAAAAAACTTTTTTATATGAAATTTCACCTTTTCTTTTAAGCCATCTAAATTGTTCAAAAATTATATAATCCGAACCCCCAACTCTAGCAAAAAAAGGGTCAGCAACCCAATCATCTTTTCTTTTAGAATTAGTATCAACAGTCACTTCGGTCCATTTCTCTAATCTTTTTTCAATTTCAGTTGTGACAGAGATTCCCCAACGATTGTATGGATTACAAAAAAGAGATTTAATTAACATATACAATCTAATTGGAAGAAAAAGGCATGTAAATAACAAATGAAATGAGCTCAAACTCAAGGATTTATACCACCTTGGAAGTTTTAATATCATTCCAGAATAAAGATTTATTTTATTATGCGATATCCATGAATTTGAAGGCTTAGTATTGAATTTTTTTATTTTATTAAATGTTACTAATAAAGTTGGACATGTATTTTTGTAAATATTGATATAGTTTGCAAAAGGATTCATTAAAGTTCTTAAACGGGATCGATAAATTATTACCCCTCCATCTAATTCACTACTTAAAATTTGTGCAGTAATTCCACTACTTTGCCTATAATAAACTTCCCAAAAACCGACTGGTCCACCTCTGTTTATTAAATTATCACCATGGTGCAAGCTTAAGCATCCTAACTTAGAATATGAGCTAAGAATTTTTCCTTTTTCTATTTTTAAGCCAGAACCTCTAAACAAAAAGTCAAAATTAGGTAAACAATTTTTGAATTTTGAGTCAATATAAGTATAAGAATAAGAATTATCCCGAAATTGTAAAAATTTATAGACACCGCATAATTTTTTTTTAAAATTTATTATATGTTCACTTTGAAGTTGATTTGGTTTCAATGTATATCGATTAATTTTTGCATCAATCCAATCTATTAATTTACTAACCTTAAAAGTGAAGGTGTCAATTTTTAGAATTAATTTATTATAAATTGAATTTAAGTAGAAAGATGATTTTGACTTGTCTTCTTCCAAATAGATAGGACCTAAAGATATTTTAGTTATTGCTTTTGATTTTGAAAGAGCTTTAATAATTTCACGTAAACCAAATGAAAGTTTATTAAATTCTTTTTTTTGAATTATCTCAAAATCTATTTTTGATACAAGAAGACAACAGTGCATAGATATATCCTAATATTTCAATTCAAAGCTTAGAGTATTTTATCTTGAATCTGTTTAATAGCAACATCTGTGAGGTCAAACTCATTAAAATATTTTTTTAAATTATTTTTAATCTTATTATATTGTGTTTTATTATTAATAAGTAGATTTAATTTTTCTATAAACTCATTTTCATTTTCTAAATCACATAAATATCCATTTACACCATTATCAATCAATTCTTCATTAGCAAAAATCCTTGATGCAACTATTGGAAGAGAAACACTCATAGCCTCATACAAAACATTTGGTGATCCTTCGTATTTTGAAGTAAATAAAAAAATATCTAGCGCACTATATATTGAAAAAATTTCATCATAATCTATATCTTCTATAATAATTAAATTATTAAAAAGCCTATTTTTTTTAATAAAATTTTTAACTTTTCCATTATTACTGTCTCTACCAACTAACAAAAAGATTACATTTTTATTCTGCTCAATTATTCTTAAAGCTATTGAAAGAAATAAATCTATATTTTTCTCCTCTTTGACATTAGCTACATTGCCAATATATTTTTTGTTATTCTTAAATATTTTATGTTTATTATTTTTAGTTCTTAAAATTATATTAGGTAAAAAATAAACTTTTTTTTTTGTTAATATTTTGCTTTGAAGTTCGTTCTTTATAGATTTGGAATTAGTTTCAATGTAATCGCTCATCAAATAGATAAAATATATAAAAGGAGTATGATAATATTTTGCCCAAGACATCCTATTTCTTCTGGTACTAATAAATCTAAAAGTAAAAAAAGGTTTTAACAACGAGATAAATAATGAAGGTATAAAATCAACTGCGTAAATAGTTTTGTAATCTCCTTTTTTTAAAATATTAAATAATAAAAAAAAATATCTAAATATTTGTATTGATTTAATATTTGTGCACTCTAATGAGATATATTTTTCTAAATTATTACAACATTTTATTTTTTTTGTAAGTTCGCTATTTGAGCTTTGTAAAACCAACCAATCAAATTTTTTTTTCTTGGACAATCGTATAATTTTTAATGCGTTGGTTTCACTGCCACCCAACGTGTCTGAATATGTGAATATTAAGATCTTTTTCAATTTAATTTTCTGTAATTGAAACTTTTTATATTTACAGCCATAGCAATTAATATGATGTAAATTGGCATCACAACAAAGTTTTTTTCTAAAAAATGATTAAACATTGATGCAAAGAATAAAAATAAAATCATTAATTTAACACCACTTAAATAGCTTTGGTGAATTGAAAGCTTCAGTCTATTGATACTTTTAGAAATCTTAATATAAATCAATATCCAAAAACTTAAAAATAAGACCACACCTAGTATTCCTAGTTCAATAAAAATAGATAGTATAGTGTTTTGAGTATTGTTATTCCCTAAAGCATAATATCCTTCACTTCTTAATTCTTTTTTATCCATGTGAGTAGCGTGGAAGCCCCTACCTAAAAAATAATCGTTTACAATTACGTCAATGCTCTCAAAAACTAGTTTATCTCTATTGCTTAATCCTTTTTTTTTATTCATAACTTTGTCAATTACTAAATTTAAATCACTAGATTTTAAGAGAGAATAAGAAAAAATTGATATTGTAAGAAAAATAAGAATAATAAAATAAAAAAGTCTATTTAAATTTGTTAATTTTAAAAAAGAGCTGAAATACAATATTAAAAGAATAAAACTAAATAACACAGCTCCTCTAGATAACGATAGATATGAAAATAATAATGACATTAATATAGGGATCAAAGCCCTAATAAATTGTTTTTCATTTTTAAAATAACCCACAAAAAAAGATGAAATTATTAAAAAAAACCAGCTCCTACCATTAGGGCCTCCTATGTATACTTTTATTTTTCCTTCTCCAATTAATTCATTTTCAATTGTGTAAAAACCGCCAATACTCATATTGAGTCGCTCATTGTGTAATTGACCCAAGGTATGAATATTAATTGAATGAATAACAAAATAAATGAAAATACATATATAAATAATTAGAAATAGGTTAATAAAATTTTTAAAATTAAAATTCTCTAAATTTAAATTAAAGATTATAAAATAAATAAAAAAATTGAATAAAGTAAATATGAAAACATGGGTTACAAAAGAAATATCTTGAAATTTTTCTAAATTATTAAATTGGATAAGCGTGTAAAATGAACAGACTAAAATAAAACAAAAATATATTTTTACTGAGTCATCAATTATTAATTTTCTTCCATTTAAATGATCAAGAATTAAAAAAAATAGTATAGAAATCAAAATAATTTCCTTAATTCTAATCTGATAATTTTCAATTCCTAGTATTGCCCATGGCATCAAAAAGATAATCAAAATTGTGTAGGGTATTAAATGTTCTTTTTTCAAATTAAAAAAATAAATGTTTATTATAAAATTAACTTTTTAATATTTTTAAATTGCTGATCATACTTTGATAATTTTATAGAACTCATGACCCCAATCAAATAAAAACTTGTTTCTCAATTTTTTTATTGTTTTTAAAGCTACATTATAATTATCAGTATCCAACATTTTTATAATCTTGTTTGACAATATTTCGTGATCTCCTGCTTTAAAGAGAAACTCTTGATCCAGAATTAATGGAATACCTCCAACTTCACTCCCTAACACAGGAATATTATAATAAAGAGCTTCTAATACGACATTTGGAAAAGCCTCCATATATGAAGGAACAACCAGCAAATCAAAATTATGCATTAACTCAAATGCATTTTTTTTATGTCCTAAAAATGATATATTATTTATCTTTAATTTTTCTACATATGATTTAAAAAATGTTGCGTCTGGTCCGTCGCCTATAATCGTCAGATAGCAGCTAGATTTTTTGTCACTTACTAATTTAAAAGCATCAATAATTACTTTTGTTCCTTTATTTAAAAATAAATTACCAACAAATCCTATATTAAAACCTTTTTTTAAATTTAATTTTTTTTTGTTTCCAATCCACATTGGATTACAGTTATTATTTAATATAAAAATTTTATGACTTTTAATGCCATACATTTTTTGATATTCATCAGCATTTATTTTTGACTGAAATACAACTTTTTCTGATTTATTAACTATATAATTTTCTAATAAACTATAAAATTTATATTGGATTTTTTTAAAATATAATTTGCCAAAGTTCAAGTTATATAAAGATGTATCAATGTTTCCATTTTTGAATATATTTACTCTCACTGAATAGATAAGCTCATACTTAAAAAAAAATTTAAGGAATGCAAAAATGAATGAATTAGATCCATTAAAAAGAACACACTTATCAATGTTTTTAATTTTGGAAAAGTTTTTTATCATAATTAAAGTAATCATTAACCATCCATAGATAAAATTTGGTTTAATATCTGTTTTTTTATATCCAAAATGGAAAAAATTACCTCCTGATGATCTATTGTATCCTTTTGGTGAAATAAAAAATATTTTTATGTCATCTAACTTTAGCAAATTATTAGTTAATTCAACATATCTGCCCAAGGCTCCATACCCTTCATTTTTATTATAAGACATCAAAATATTCATCCTATCTTAAGTCTAAACTAATTGCTTTTAGTATTATTTTATAATTTGACCAGATATACCACGTGGTCAAATATAAGCTTAAAAATATTATAATAAAATTCAAAACATTAAAAATTAATCCAACTGAAATGTATAAAACAAGATTGTGAGAATGTGGACTGGTTTGTAATTTTATTTGATAAAATATTCCTTCTTTTTTTTTTTCTTTAGGGTTGGATTCTATAATTTTTTTTTCATTTTGATCTTCACGTAATGATTTAAATTTATCTTTTAACCTTATATCTGATGTAATTAGACCCCTAAAAAAAAATATAACTAATACATACATAGTTAAATAAACATATAATTCATTTTCTTTTGAAAGATCAAATGCTATTGAAAGAAAAATTAGTAGTAAACCCAATCTATCTATTTGAGGATCTAACCATGTACCAAGCATAGAAAATTTATTTTTTGTCAAAGCTAACGAGCCATCAAGTGCATCAAACATGGAAAACATTAGCAACAAAATAGCTGCAAAAAATTTTAAATAATAAAAATCACTCAAGATAAATAATGATGCTAAAATTACTAAAAATATTCTTGAAAGTGTAATTTGATTGGGTGTGATTGAGGTATTTTTTAGTTTTTCTGATAAATAATAACTAATCACTCTATATATCTGCTTAATGTACTGTTTATGTGTTTTTTTTTTTATATCATTCATATTTTCTAGAGAATTTATTTCTTAAAATTTTAAATTTATATTTAATATCATTCATGTCAATAATAAATAGCTTATACAATGTAATACCCTCAAATTTACTTTTAAAAAAAAACAATGAGACTAAAAATATCATAAATTGACCTATTGCAATTGATACAACGAATCCAAGAGCACCATAAACAAGAAATAATGGATAATAAGCTAACAAATTGAAAATTAATCCTGTCGCTCTAGCGTATAACTTTTTAATTGGATCACCTGTAAAAGTAATTGCTGTTAATAAGATATTAGCAATAGGTAAAAATATTACAACTAATGCTAATGGTATACTAAATTCAACAATGCCAACAAACTCAGTGCCATAGATAATTTTTACAAACTCTTCCAATAAACTTAAGTATAAAGAAATTAAAATAATTTTAAAAAAAAATAATATACTTGTTACTTTTGGTATAACTGATTTTACTTCGTCAATTTCACTTCTACTAATCTTAGGCATCAAAACTGTAATCACTGAATCTGATATTCCAATAATTGAATGAAGTAATTTTTTTGCTAATGATATCAGTCCAATTTCATTTAAAGTTAAAATTGTTGAAGCTATTAACATTATTAAAGTTTCATTTGATTTTTGTAATGCAGTACCTAAATAATTTTTAAATGCAAATTTTGTTATTCTGATAAAAATAGTTTTGCTAATAAATAAATTATTAAAACTTTTTTTGCATAGTTTTAATAAATAAACGAAAAAACAAGCAGTTATAAAAAATTGTGTAATTATTGGAACGTAAACAATTCCTTTTAAACCTAAATCTGAATAAATAATGAAAATAATTAACAATAACCTTAAAGAAGGTGCTGTTAAATCTAATAAAAAAGAAAATAATTTTACTTTATACATACCTCTAACAATTGCACGAAGATACTTTTGAGTAATCATTATAGGCACAAATAATATTGAAATATAAAATAGATCAGTAATCAATTTATCTTCATAAAAATATGAATTTACGAAAGGTAATAAAAATAAAAAAAAAACAACATAAATAAAACCTAGGGTTAATCCTAAAATAGTAAATGTGCTCAAATACTCACTGATATTAAATTCTAATTTATTTACATGATAAACTATAGAGGGTCCGAATCCAAAAGATCCTAGTGATGTAATTAAAATGGGTAAAATAAACAGTACAGTATATGCACCATAACTTTCACTTCCTAAATATCTTACAATTAAAATATTATTTAAAAATTCTATGGCTAAACCTACGTATGTAGTTTTTAAAACAAAAAAAGATTTTTGTATAAAATCCAATTATCTTTTCCTTAAGTCGTAAGATGGTGCTTTAATAATTTCTTTAAATCTTTGAATTTTACTTAAACTTTTCTTATGTAAAAACTTTATACTCCTTATAATAATATCTGTTTCATTTTGAGAAAATAATTTTTTTTCGGATGACTTTATAATTAGATACAAAGCATAATCAAAATATTTATAAATGCATAAAACAAAAATCATTTTTCGAATATAAATCTTGTCATAAGAATTTAATACACCTAACTTGTTCTTAAATAATAACAAATCATAAACCATCGGTCTCGACTTATAACCAGATTTTGGTCTTGCATTTAATAATTTTTTTGAAAAAACTTTTTGACTATTAATTTCTACAATTGGAGCATCAGCAATTGTAGATAAATCATAAATTTCGAAATCCTTGTCATACATTGTCTTCAATGTTGTTGCTATATTTGATCCTTCCTCGTAAAGCTTTGAACCATATGCTTCTGTATGAATACCACTGACTGAATTCCAGTTTTTTATACTGTCAAAAATGTGATGTTCAGCTCCTTGAACGTCAATTTTCATAAAATCAAAACTTTTAATTTGATAATCATTTAATACATCTTCTAAAATATTTACCTCAATTTCTGATGTTTTTTCTATCTTATAAAAATTTCGAGAATAATAAAAAGAGCCTTCGAGCACTTCTTTATTTGGTTTTAACACTGAGCTATAAGAAGGGTTTCTAGTAGAGTTAAAATTTACCACTCCATTATGACTCCATACTCCTTTGGGTATAATTAATTCATTATTATTTGAATTTGATTGAAGTCTTTTAGCCTCTTTTTCGTCAGGTTCAAACATTACTATCTGAACCAAATTTTTAACTTGATCCCACTCTGGGCTCAAACCTGCTCTCGAACCTATATCTACAAAAACAAATAAATTATTGTCTAAAATATTTTTATAATTTTCTATCATTTATTTAAGGTTGTTATAATTATTTATCATCTCAACTCTAATATTGTGCCTTCCTCCCTCAAATGAAGTTTTAAACCAGTTATCAAGAATCATTTTAGCCATTTCAATACCTATAATTCTAGAACCAAAACAAATAATATTTGAATTATTGTGACTTCTGGCCATTTTTGCAGAGTAAGGGTCATTACAAACTACAGCTCTTATCCCTTTAACCTGATTTGCAGCAAGAGACATGCCTAGTCCTGTTCCACAAACAAGAATTCCTTGATCATACTCTTTGCTGGCAATAGCTTCTGACACACTAAATGCAATTTCAGGATAATTCATTCTCTCAGTTTTGAAAGTTCCAAAATGTTTAATATTTATTTTTTTAATTTTAAAATAATCATCTAGCTCTTTTACTAAACTTAATCCGACATGATCATTTCCTAATGCAATTTTCATTTTATAACATTTTTTTGTAATAAAATTTTATTCATTTCGCCACTTTCAGATGAATCTTTTAATTCTTTTATTTTCAAAGACGTATCTTTAGATTTTACTATGACGCTACAAACCACATATGCATCAGCACCTAATGTTTTCACTTCTCGGATCGTATTTTCATTCATTCCACCATCAATAACTATTTCAATGTTTTTTGAAAATTTTCTTAACTTTATAATTTTTGAAGACGTATCTGGTAAAAACTTTTGGCCAGAAAACCCTGGGTTTACAGCCATTATAATCACTCTATCAATTAATGATACGTATTCAAAAATTTGCTCTATCTCTGTTTCTGGACTTACAACTATTCCAACTTTTATTTTTTTTTGTTTTACACAATTAATTATATTTAAAGTGTTACCCACTTCATAATGAAATGATATAGAATAAACATTTTTTAATTCATTGATATATTTGATGGGTTCATTGGCCATAATATGAACATGTTTTGGAATTTTACACTTAAATTTATTTATACTATCAACACTAAATGCTTTATTAGGAACAAAGTTGCCATCCATTATATCAAGATGAACAGAGTCAACTTGATCCAATATGTTAGAGAGCATCCTATCTAATTTTAATCTTTCTAAACAGAGCGGAGAAAATTCAAGCATAATTTAATTATAATTTATTTTTTTATTATGTAAAACATTCTTATTGTTGTCATTCAATATTATAAACCAAATTTGTTTGGCACAATTTTCATCTAAATTATAATTTAAGATTTTCTTATAAACTTTGAATAGCAATTTCTAAATCACTAAGAGTATTAACCTCTAAAAGTGAACGATCATTTGCATTAATACCATAATAATCTAATTCAAGAACTGCTTGTCTTAAAATTCCATAGTAATTTTTATTTTTTTCATTTTTTCCTAAATAAAATTTAATTTTTTTTAATACATAATTTGTGCTTTCTGCAGACAATTTTGCTAAACCATATGCCTTAAAAACTGCTTCTTTAAATTTCATATTATCCATTTTTAAAATCTTTTTATTTAGATCTAATTTAACTTGCTCCATATTATCTTTTAAACTGATTTTTTTACTTAAAGCAATTACATTTTTATTCTTTGACATTATTAAGTCTGATAAAAGTTCCTTTGAAAATATTACGTCACAATTTAAATGGATGTAAGATATATTTTTTACATATTCTCTTGCCTGATAAAATGAATAAGCGCTATTACTTAATTCATAATCTTTATTCATAAAAAATGAAAACTTTATATCTTTGTGCGTTGCAAGTAGATACTCCTTAAGAATGTCACTTTTATAACCTAATACAACACCTATTTGATTAATTTTATTATATTTTAAAGCCTCTATTTGCAAAGAAATTATAGGTTTTGATTTTATCTTAATCAAAGCTTTAGGGATATTTTGAGTTTTTTTCTTTAATCTGCTACCTAGACCTGCGGCTAATATTAAGGCTTTCATTTCTTATGTTATAATAAAAAAATTTTTTTCTCTAATCTTAAATCTTCAATTGATCTAATATACTTAGCTTTATCTATAAATTTTTTTTGGTCGCTCAATGAAATACCCAATTCTTTTTCTAATAAATAAATTTTATTAAAAATAATTTCACTATCTTTATCAATATTTAAAAAATCTCCACAAAAATGTTCTGGTAAAAAATTTTTTGTAAAAAAAGAATAATTTTTTTTTATTATTTCTGTTTGATAAATGTTGGCAATACTTAATCTCATTTTTTTCAAACTATTTGAATACGGAGGATAAAAATCAACATAGAATATTTCTCCTTTTTTGTTAAAAACAAAATTTTTAGGATGTGGATCAAAATGAATATCATTTTTCATAGCTTTTTTCATTATTTTAATCATCTTAACAATATGATCTTTAAAATTATCAAACTTTGAAATGTGAAAACCTAATTCAACAATATTTTTTCCACAATACTTTGTTTCATAAACAATAAATTCATTCTCTATATAAGATTGAACTATATTCGGAATAGGAATTTCGGATTTTTTTAAAATTAATATATAATTATCAATTAATTTTTTAAGCTCCTTTGTAGATAAAGATATTTGAGTATTCTTTTTATATTTCTTTTTTATTATATCGTTCAGTCCATCATGTTCTATACTAGTTGATATGACTGAAAATTTTTCTAAATCCAATTTTTATTCCCGTAGTAACTTTTTGTTTATCATTGAATTGATAGTTTTTTCAAAGAAATCATAAGAAATATCTAAATCATTTAATATAGTATACCTTTTTTTTTTATTACCTTCTTGTAAAGACATTGATAAGGCTCTAATAATCGATTTTTTATTTAAATTTAAAATTGATATTGAATTTGAAATATTAAATTTTTTTAATAAATTTTGGACTTTATCAACATCTTGATTACGAATATAACTGAATATTAAAACTCCCAGCGCAACATTTTCTCCATGTAAAGGAGAATTTAATACTTCATCTTCGATACATTTTGCATATAAATGTTCTGCTCCAGACGCAGGTGCGCTTCCGACCCAATGAGTAATATTACATAACAAACATTGAATGAACACATAATCCTCAATCCACTCATTTAGAGGTTTTTCAATATTAATGTTTTCTAAATTAGAAATAATAAAGTCAATACTCTTGTCTACAAAAAAACTATATCTCTCTTTGCCTTTTTTTGAACTTTGTTTCCAATCGTGTCTAGCATTTATAAAAGCCATTAAATCGCCAAAACCTGACAAAATAAGCTTATCATTTTTTTTATTTAATTTATTGAAAAGATTTAAATCTAATAATGATAAATGTGATGACTCCCCATCAATCGTATTTGTGTATCCTAACTCTTTAATAGGAGGTAATGCATGAATTTTTGGAGAGGCATAAACATGCGTAGCAAGGCTTGAAGGAATAGAGATTAGTCTAAGATTAGCTTTTAAAGAAATAAATTTTGCAAAATCTAATGTTTTTCCACCACCAATTGCCAATAAATGTAAATAGTTCTCTGAACTGACTTTGTGAATAATATCTTTAAGGTTTTTTCCAGATTTGATTTCATCAATATAACAAATTTGCATATCATCAGTTAGAAACTTATAAAGTGAATTTGTAAATTTAAGTGCTATTCTATCAGCAACTACAAATGCTTCTTTGCTAAAATTTTTCACTTTATCAATTAATGAATTTACAATTAAAGTATTATCAGAAATAAAATTATTTTCTTTAGTCAAAAGAGATGAGTAATGCTCCAACAATTGAGAAGTTTTTTGATTGCGTATACTATTAAAAGAAATTTCATAAAAATCATTCAAATCATCTTTAAACTGAGGATTATTTTGTTTGATAAAATTATTAAAATAATTATTTAATTTAGATTTTTTGTTTGAAAAATTTAACATTTGAAAAGTTTACTACAATTAGAAATTAAAATCACAAACACAAAAAAAGATATTTTGACTTAATTAAAAATTTAAATTTTTTTAAATTATTAATGTTGCTCATTTATTGATATTAAGTGATTTTTAATTATATTTTTCAAGGTTATCTGACCATTTTCATTAAGATGATCTGTGCAATTGAAATAATCTTTAATTTCCATTTTTCTTGATATATCATCAGTTTTTAAAATACTGAAAAAATTTACACCAATTTTTTTTAAATAGCTTTCCAGTTCCTTATCTAAGATATTCTCAGCATTTGGATTGGATTTAAAATAAATGAGATCTTTTTTTGAAGGCATTGTAAATACAATCAACTTAATATCTTTTTCTGAAAGAATTTGATTTATATTTTCTAAATTTATTTTAAATATTTGAAAAATATCATTTGGATATTCTTCATAATAAGAAATATAACCATTATTATTTTTGTTATTTAGCTGATTAATTTTTTCACTTCTTAATTTAGAGGTAATTTGCTGCTTTAAATATCTTAGAAAATTATATGAGTACGTAAAATTATTCAAAACATCTTTAAATTTAATCTGATCAATTTGTGAATTTTTATTATTCTCGTTATAATAAATTATTTTTTTTTGTATTGGATCAAAATAGGGTCTATATTTTTTATAGTGAAACATTTTTCCATATTCAAATGAATCATCTTTAAAATCTGAACCTGGATTTAAAAATAATATTACCCTGTCAAACTCAATTTTCCTTATTAAGTCTTTTATTAATATAAAATATTGAGTAGATCCAAAATAACCAGAAGTAGAAAAATTTAAATATTTAATATTGTTAGCACTTTCTTTTTCCAATAAATATGTAAAGTTTTTGTTGTTGTTTACTCCATAGCCTTCTATGTACGAATCACCAACAATTAATGTTCTATTTTTACCGGACTGACTTCTATCTATATCTTTGGCGCCAAAATTATTAAAATAATATTTTGCAGAAAAACAATCAGTCACATGTAAGAATTCGCTATTCTCTTTATGCCAAACCCCATAGATCTCGTGATTAATCCAATGATGTTTTTTTTTATTAGATAAAGAATAATTTGGTGAATTACATAAACTAAACATTTCGCACATTGATAGAGAGAAAATTTCAAAAATTAAAGTATTAGCAAAAACAAAAATTAATAAAAACTTAATCTTTCTCATATTTTGGTCTTATAGATAAAATCGGTTTTTCAAATAAATAATAAACTAAAGTTGAAATTATAAATAGAAGTAAACAATATTGAAATAAGTTTAAATTTAAATCTTTTTGTGAATTTATAATATAGATCAAGGGTAGATGTAGTAAATATATTGAATAAGTTTGATTTGCAAAAAGTTGGAAAATTTTAGTAAAATATAACCCTAAATTAATTTTATAAAAAAGTAATAAAATAAAAATAGAAATAACTTTTATTAAATATAAAAACAATATTTTAACATAAAAGATATCTGAACTATATAGCTTAAATTTATAAAAATAGAAATAAAGTAAAATTAAAACTATTAAAAATGTTAAAATAAACTTAAGTTTAATTTTTGTTTCAATAAAAAATATTGCTAATAAAAATCCACATAAAATTGAGTCAATTCTTAAAAAAGTTCCTGTTCTATAAAAATTATTATCTACAAAAAAACTTGAGAAAATTGCAATTACAGAGAGAATAATAAAAAAATTTATAGATTTTTTTTTAAAATTTTCTTCATTAAAAAATAAATAAATTACTAATGGAAAGATTAAATAAAAATACTCTTCAACAGCAAGAGACCAGGCAACAGCAAAATAATCATTTTCTAAAAGATTGGGTAGTGATTTATTTAAGAAAAAAAAATAAAATAAAAAATCTTTATTAAAAAGATTATTAGTTATTATTGAAACAATAATTAATGAAAGAAGATACAATGGAATAGTTCGTAACCATCTTCTTTTAAAAAAAATCATTATAAATTTTTTTTCTTTTATTATTTTAATTAATTGTGGTGCTAAAACAAATCCACTCAATATAAAAAAAAATTCTACAAATAAAATTGATATATATTCAAAATAATTAACTTTATTGACTAACCACTGATAATGGCATACCGCCACTACATAACCACAAATACCTCTCAATAAATCTAATCCCTGTACGTAATTTCTGCCAACTACCATTTATAGTTCATATTCCAAGAATATTGAGACATCAATTTTAAAAATAAGAAAAATAAGAATAAAAATAATAGATAAAATTACTGGAAGGATTAACTTAAAATATTTTTTATTATTATCAAAAAATTTTAAAATGTTTTTCATTATTTATCTATTTAACATTATAAAATAGAATTATAAGTTAATTCTAAAAAGTAAAATATAAGACATAAAATTAGCTAATTTAGTTGTACATTTTATTAGGCCGTATATATATTTGTGTTATTAAGTATACTCTCATTTAAGTAAATTTGTCTGTAATATGGAAAAACCAGTAATTTTTATAGTTGTTGATAGTGTTAGGTCATTTAAAACCGGGTTAGATGATAGAGATAAACTAGATGCAATGATTGAATTTGGTGAAGACTCAATTGAATTTAACAATGCATTTTGCTCAGCACCAAGCAGCATCATGTCGGCAGCATCTATGTTTACTGGAGTAACATCTGCATATGTTGCAAGAAATTACAATGATTGGCAATTTAATGAGGAAAGCTCAATAATTTCATTGCAATCAATATTACAAAAAAGAGGTTATGAAATTTTTTCAATTGATAATTCAAAAGAAAGTAGAGAGATGAATCAATCACTTATAATGCCTTTGAAAAAAAAATATTTTCCAAAAGGATTTTCTCATGCTGATTTTTGGACAAACAAGGATATGAACAAAATACTTGATAATTTATTTACTATTCACAAACCCCAAAAAAAATCTTTTTTTATGTTGTGGTTTGATTGTAGAGAGGACCCATTAACTTCATATTACATAGAAGAATGTATAAATATTTTTAAAAAGAATAATTTTTATAATGATAGTATAATTTTTCTTACAGCAGACCATGGATATCCAGATCCTAGATCTGGTCTTACAAAAAAAACCATGAAAGGTATTGGTCATGATATGATAGTCACTGATGATAATATCAAAATACCATTTTATCTAAAATATCCAAAAGCAATACCAAGAAAAATTGACTCTATAATAAGCAATGTTGACTGTACACCTACAATTTTAGAATTACTTAAAATAGACCAAAGTGAGTTAAGTGAGCTATCAGAAGGAAAATCTTTGTTAACAACAATCAATGAAGAAACTGGAGGCACAATTAATGACAGAATAATAAGAATAGACACCAGATTATTTGCTCAAAATAATAGGGTTGTAGCATTAAGATCAATTAGATATAAATTTGTTTACTATAAAGATCAAAAAAAATATGAACTTTATGATCTTATCAAAGATAAATATGAAACCTCACCTCTCAATCTTAATGATAAAATAAACAAAGAAATATCAGAAAAATTTTTAGCAGAATTTGAAAATCAAGAAAAAAATATAAATAAGCATCATGAAAAACAAATTATTAAAAATTTAGATAAAATAAAAAAAATAATTAAATTATCAAATAATTTATTTATCATAAACAAAATCCCAAAAGAACTATTAAAAGTAATTGTCAAAAATTTAAAAAATATGAACTCACAAATAAAGATATATTATCCTATGGAATTTGATGAAAAGATACCTGACGTGGAGCTATACGAAAAAAATGATAATAATAAATTTCATTTCGATTATGCTTTATCTATAAAAGAAAAAACTTTTTTTTCATTTACTTCGATAGATTATTTAAAGGATAAATCAGTTAAATATAATAAGATATTATATTTTGATTATAATATGATGAGATACAATCAATTTATTAGCAAATGGTTTTGGCCATTGTGGAAATATAGATTAAATAAAAATTTTTATAAGGATGAGCCAAAGTTGATTCTAATAGACATGTTTAAAATTTTAAAAACAATTTTTAAAAAATATTTTCGTAAAAAAGAGGACAAATTTGATATATATCAAGCAAAACAGTTGAGGGATAGAGCATTATTAAATGAAAAAAAGAAATAAATTCGAAATTCCAAATTTTAAATTTCCATTATTCAAGATTTATTGTCCAAAGAATATTGGAAATAAAATTGAAAAAGCTATGAAGAATGGTGAGGTAACAGAAGGAAGATTTTCTGAAGATCTTGAAAAAAAATTTTCAAAAACTTTTAATTTAAATTCTAAAAAATGTGTACTTCTCAATAGTGGTACATCAGCTCTTACATTAGCTTATAGAATTATGAATTTAAAAAAAGATGATGAAGTAATTTCTTCTCCAATGACTTGTCCAGCTACTAACGAACCTCTCTTTAATTCAAATGTGAAAGTTAAGTTTGCTGATATTGATAGATACACTGGAAATCTTGACCTTAAACATGTTAAAAAATTGATTAATAAAAAAACAAGAGCCATTATTGTTGTTCATTGGGGAGGTCAGCCAGCAGACTTAAATGGTTTAAAAAAAATTATTAAAAATAAAATATCAAGATCATTGAAGATGCGGCCCATGCGTTGGGGGCGAAATTAAATGAAAAATATATTGGTTATCATAGTGATTTTGTTTGTTTTTCCTTCCAGGCGATCAAACATATGACTACAGGAGACGGAGGTATGCTCATTTGTAAAAAGTTGAGAGATGCTAGCTTAGCAAGAAAATTAAGGTGGTTTGGAATAAGCAGAAACTATACTGGTAATAAATGGAAACAAGATATTAAAGTTTCAGGTTATAAATTTCATCTCAATAACTTAGCTTCAATTATAGGAATTGAGCAATTAAAGACTATTAAAAATAAGATTAAAATACATAAATTTAATGGAGAATATCTTGATAAAAATATCAAAAATAAAAAAATACAATTAATTAAAAGATTAAAAAATTCTCAATCAGCATATTGGATTTATTCAATATTAGTTGATAACAAACAAAAATTTAAAAAATTCATTAATAAAAAAGGTATTAGATGTGATGAAGTGAGCTTTAGAAATGATAGATATTCAATTTTTAAAAAATACAAAGTTTCACCTTTGCCTGGAACAGATTATTTTGATAAACACATGGTCAATATACCTGTAGGTTGGTGGATAAATAAAAAACAAATAAAATATATAACTAGAAAAATAAATGAATATTAATAATTATAAAAAGTACAAGTTTCAAAATTTAAAAAATGGAAACCAAAGATACTGTCAAATAACAAATAAAAAAAATCTTATTGAAGTAATTGATTTAGGAAATCAACCTCTTGCTGACTCATTGATAGAAAAAAAAAATCTAAATAAGAAAGAAAAAAAATATCCGTTAAAATTATTAAGGAGTCCTACCCTTGGATATGCTCAATTAAGTTATGTGGTTCCAGGAGAAAAAGTTTATCATCCGAATTATCCCTATAGACCTGGTATAACGAAAGAGATTTTGATGCACTATAACGATCAAGTAAAAGAAAATATTAAGAAACTTAATCTACAAAAGGGTGATTTGGTTGTTGATATTGGTTCAAATGATGGAAGTTTGTTATCTTATTATAAAAAATTTAACATGAACATTGCTGGGGTGGAGC